>JAEEGL015892652.1_pt1 | contig 37131 bp, 31 predicted proteins | sample 9134231 | NCBI WGS metagenome assembly JAEEGL01 (sample SAMN16246548, study PRJNA631951) | gut metagenome | biome: gut microbiome; feature: rumen; material: fiber-attached | host: Bos | place: Iran: Karaj | collected 2018-10 | reverse complement strand
TCTCTGCATAGATTACGTTGAAAGATTCGCCTGAATCGATAACAGCCTGAACGATCTGCTGAGCTGTCTCTTCTGACCACTCTGCTGTCTGCTGTTTAACGATGCTCCAGTTTGCTTCTGCTTCTACCTTTGTATCGAGAGCGCCGGAACGGCCGATCTGAGCGGATGAACCCATAACGCCCTGGATGTGAACTACCTTGTACTCGGAAAGGTTCTGTGATGCGAGCCAGTCAACTGCCTGCTGACCTTCCTTAGCCATGTCGGAAACGATGGAAGCCTCATAGAGATCTTCACTTGCGTCGATCGTTCTGTCGAAGAGGATGACCTTGATGCCGGCCTTCTGTGCCTGCTCGAGAACGCCGTCCCATCCTGATGTACCTGCTGCTGAGATGAGGAGATAGTCAACTTCGTCCTGAACGAACTTCTGAGCTGCTGCGATCTGGTCCTCGTTCTTAAGGCTATAGAAGAAAGAAGCGTCATAGCCGTTCTCTTCAGTAAATGTTGCCTTCATGTCTCTGTCGTTAGCTGTACGGTAACCGGACTCGTTAGGATCGTTATTGATGATACCAACCTTGATGAGGCCGCTTCCTGTGTCTGCAGGAGCCTGTGTAGCTGCTGTTGTTCCTTCAGTAGGAGCCTGTGTGGGAGCCTGTGTTGCTGTGCTGCCGGTGCTGCATCCTGCCATGCCGAATGCCATAGATGCAACGACTGCGGAAGAAACTAACATCTTAACCAATTTCTTCATAATGATTCTCCTTTACAATTTGAGGATTTTGCCGGAGCACCCTTTGTGATCCGGTGTACTCTGCCCCAAATAAACACCCGGCGGCAATATACCGCAACGAATCTCGTATGCCCCGAAAAGAATGGTAAATCTGCATAAATACAGATTCGGGTTCCGGCTCCTGAAAACAGACAGGTTGGCATTGCCCGGACCGGTTTTTCTTCTTTGTGTCGAAAATCTTCCGCACCTTTGTTGGAAAATTTTAGAATGAGGTACACAGGCGGTAAGACAAATACCGTTGTCAGTTTGAACAATCAAAAATTTTATACTCGGAAATTGTATTTTCGGCATTTGAGAAGAGGATAAGATTCCTGTATTTTCAATCGTTCAGATAATTTACCTCAAATATTTATCGTATCTTTGCGCATACCCCTGAACATATAATCAGCTTAAGGATTTATGAGGTGGATCTCCCATGGCGGAAAAGTATCAGGTCATCACGGATAAGCTTGAACTTGAGCTTAAGAGAATGCGTTCTGAGGGCAGGACAAAGCTGCCTTCAGAGCAGGAACTGGCCGGGCTTTTTTCGTGCAGCAGGCAGACAGTCAGAGCTTCTCTGGAAGTCCTGCAGAAGAAAGGCCTTATAGAGAAGCGAAAAGGCTCCGGATCTTATTTAGTCGATAATTCTTCTGACAGCAGGACCGTGTTCTTCATGACCGAGGACTGCGACAGATACCAGAGTCCCGCGCTTATCTCGGGACTTAAGGAAAGACTCGTTTCCGCCGGATATCAGCTTAAGACTTTTTCAACCGGCGGCAGTATAAAAGGCGAGGAGGAGGTCCTTTTGCAGGTTATTGAAGGGCGTCCCGCAGCCCTGATCACCGAGCCTTTAAGAGATCTTGTCCCGAATCCCAATTCGCGTCTTATAGAAGAGATAACCAACATGGGAATACCCGTAATCTCCTGCAATTCATTATCGGGCAGTGTCCATGTGACACCCGGTAATACTGAAGGCTGCAGGATGCTTACGAAGAAGCTTATTGAGAACGGCAGGAATAATATAGCCTGTATATTCCGCATGGACAGTTCTTCCGGAAGGGACCGGTATCAGGGTTATATCGACGCCATACCGGATTCTCATTTCGATGAATCGAAATGCATGCTCCTTACCTATCAGGAAGAGAAAGATATCATTTCGGGAAATGAGAAAAAGCTTTCATCCTTCGCTGACGGGATCCTTTCCGGGTGTGACGCGGTCATATGTCAGAACGGCATTATCGCGCATCAGCTTGTAAACATCCTCAATAAGGCGGGACGTTCCGTGCCGGACGACATTACTGTTGCATGCTTTGACAACGGATATTATTCCTCAGGTGATCTCATGACTGCGGGTTATGATAACGATGCGTTCTGCAAAGCACTTGCGCGGACCGCGGTCGCGTTGGCGGAAGGACGTGACGCGAAAAGTGTGATCATCCCTGTGAGGTGAAAAAGATCCAAATCAGTATTCTCTCGAATCCACGAATTCCTGCGTAATATTCTGGGTCGTGTAAGCGGACTCGTCGACATAAACGTGCTTGGGGATATCAATACCGTTTCTGTAATTCTCGATGAGTTCTTTTACGCGGGGGCCGAACAGCGGGTTGCATTCGACGCAAAGGTTTATCTTGCCGTCGTGGCAGTACTGAAGAGCTTCTCTGGTGGCATCGAAAGTAATTATCTTCACCTGGCCGCCGTTTCCATACGAGATGCCTGCTTCCTCAAGCGCCCTCATAGCCCCGAAGGTCATGTTGTCGTTCTCGCTGTAAAGGACGTCGATATCCTTATTCTCTTTGAGGTAGGCGGTCATGACCTCGTATGCTTTCGCTTCGGTGAAGTCACCGTAGAGTTGGCTTGAGATCTCCCAGTTCGCGTGCTTTGCGACTGCATCTTCCAGTGCCTTTGTTCTCTGGATCTGCGCAGTCGCGCCGATGGTTCCCTGAAGGTGAAGGATCCTGATCTCCTTATCTTCGGGGATCTCGTCTTCGAGCCATTCGACGGCGAGATTGCCCTGTCTTAAAAAGTCTGAACCGATATTCGTAAGATAAAGATTCTCATCATCAACGGCAACGGATCTGTCCATGATAATGACGGGAATGCCGGCTTCTTTTATCTCGGTCAGGACGGTTTCCCAGCCTTCCTCGACGGTGGGCGCGATGATTATGAAATCAACGCCTTCAAGTATGAATTTCCTGACGGCGGAGAACTGGTTCTCCTGCTGCTGTCTTGCGTTCTCCATTACAAGTTCGTAAGAGGGGTCATCCGCAAAGGTCGCGGTCATTGATCTGGTATTGGCGACACGCCAGTCCGATTCGGAACCGACCTGCGAAAAGCCGATCACATAAACATTGCTGGCAGGCTCGGTTGCCTTGACGCCGGAGCATCCTGCCATGCAGCAGATCATTGTCAAACAGAGTAAGACACTAAAGAATCGTTTCATCATCTATGTCCGCCTTTCCCGGCATCTCTATGCTTATCGAAGTCCCTTCCTGCGGAACGCTCTCGATATTGAAAGCGCAGTTCTCGCCGTAAAGGATCTTCAGTCTCTTGTATGCTGATGTGAGTCCGAAGCTCGTTGTATCTTCATTAAGGACTCTGGTCCGCAGGTTCTGCAGTTCCTCATCGCTCATGCCGAGGCCTGTATCAGATACCTTAAGGATTATCCTGCCGTTTTCACGTGAGCCTGTGACAGTGATCTTTCCTTTGCCGCGCTTGGGCTTAAGTCCGTGGTAGATGGCATTCTCGACCAGAGGCTGCAGTGTCATCTTGGGGATCTTTGTATTCTCGATCGAGGGATCAATATTGATCTCATATTCCATGATGTCCCTGTAACGGACCTGCTGGATCTCAAGGTAGCTCTGGATATGCTGCTTTTCTTCAGCGACCGTAACGATGTCGCGGCCGTCGCTTAAGAACGAGCGGAAATATGAAGAAAGGCTCGTTACCATTTGCTCGGCCTGATCGTTCTTGCCGATCTCGATAAGCCAGACGATCGCGTCAAGCGTGTTGTAAAGAAAGTGGGGATTTATCTGCGCCTGGATGAGGGACAGCTCTATGTCGCGGAGCTTGATCTGCTCCTGGCGGTTAAGCTCTATCTGCTTATCCAGTCTTGCCGCCATGTCTTCGATACCTGTCGAAAGGAGCGCAAGGCTGGTGTCATCAGTCTCTACCGGCGTGTGCGGACTTAAGTCGCCGCCGCCGATCTCCTCAACGCGGCTGTTCATGGCAACGATCGGGTCGGTGATGCTTTTCGAGAGCTTGACGGCGCGGCTCAATACAATAGGAATAATAACGATCATAATGAGGACGACAAATGCGATCTCGATCGTGAGCCAGAAGTCGATCTGCTTCTGGATGCTCGCCATCTCGCCGGCCTCATAGTAAAGATACGAATACATGTATTCCTCGATGAGTCCGGTGGTGATGTATATGTTTGTCTCGAGCTGGTCCATGCGGTCATCGTAGCTTGCCGTGCTCTCGATATTGCTCATATAAGTGTTCAGCTTATCGCAGAGCGAGAGAACGCTGGTCATGGCTTTGCGGCCGTCGGGATTCGAGGTGTTCTGCAGGAGGTCTTCAGCAAGGGCTCTCGCTGATCCGACGTCATCCCAGGGCATTTCGTCGCTGTATCCGGTTACATAGAAATACATCTGCTCATCGATCTCCTGCTTGAACTTCTGGTTGAAGCCGGATACTTTGACGATGTTGCCGGATACCGAAGCGTACATGAGATTACGCGTTAAGAGCATCGCGAAGATACTGACAAAGATTACCGCGATCGGGATAAACATCTGAAGCATAAGACGGTACATCTTTCCCTGTACCGTGTTCCTGCTTAACCTGTCAGAAGAAGATTTCACTGTTCCTCAACTTCCCCGTTGCGGTACTGGCTGGGCGTGCATCCCTGGTTCTTTTTGAAGACGAATGAGAAATAACGGGGATCTTTGTATCCGATCTCGTTTGCTATCTCACCGGATCTCTTGCTCGTATTGCGGAGAAGGATCTTGGCTTTTGCCATTCTCTTTTTTGTGATGTATTCGACGAAAGACAGACCGACCTTGTTGGAGAAAAGGGCGCTCAGATAGTTGGCGCTGATGTTGATCTCTTCCGCGACGGAATCGAGTGAGATATCCTCGTCAGCATAATGTTCGTTGATATAATCGACGGCATTGTTGATGATGTCGTTGCCGCGCTTCTGCGCTTCGGTGTCGCGCATCTTTATCGCGACGGTAAGCGCTTCTGTCAGATACGGCTTAACTTCCTCCGCCGTGATATTCGTATCGAAGGACGGAAGGCTTGCGGCGATCTGTTCGGAATCGACACCGGCCTCCTTAAGTGCGAGTTCGACATTGACCCTGATGCTTACGAGAAGATAGTAACGGAACAGGATGGAATTGACACTTGTCTCAACGCTCTTGAGATAATCGTCGGCAAATGTTCCGACTTCGCCTGCCGTACCGGTCTGAACAAAGTATCTTATGATCATCGGGTCGAACTTTCCGGCATCGATCTTGTTGATCTCGTTCTCATCCGCAACATACTGTTCGGCCTTTATCTGTTCGGATGTGAATATATGCTGGTTAGGGAAGATGTGTCTGTACGCAAATGCCCTGTTCGCGTCCTGATAGCATGAGGAAAGACCGCTGAGTCTGTTGGTGGCAACACCCACGGAAACGTGCCAGTCAAGTGTGGCCGATGCCTGCTCGCAGTGCTGCCTGATCATCTTCAGGCACTTTTCCTCCATGCGCTTGAGGCTCTCTTCGTCGCCCTTGATGAGAACGGCGTATGAGAAGAGGTTGCATCTGAAAATGATGTAGTCAGGATATTGCATGAACTGGCTTAAGAGGCTCTCGGTAACGCCCGACGCCTCATCGGAATATGTCGACTGATCGAGGTCTCTTATCGAGAAGATAACAATGTTATATCCGTCTGCTGCAAGGTTCAGGTGAAGCTTGTCAGCCTCCTCATAGATCTCCTGTACGGATAATGATCCTTCAACGAGTTTCTCGAAAAATACCCTGTGGGACAATCTCTCGAACTTCTTGAATTCCTGTTCGTAGAGCTTCACATAGTCCTTCTGTTCATTCTCTTCGGTGATCTTCTTGCGTACGCCTTCCAGCGCGTTGATCATGTCGGTCTTGGTGACAGGCTTTAAGAGATACTGCTCGACACCGATCTCGATGGCTTTCCGCGCATACTCGAAATCGCTGTAACCTGAGATAACGATTATCTTTATGTCGGGAAGTTCCTTGGTGACGGTCTTGCTCAGGGAAAGTCCGTCCATGAAAGGCATGGTGATATCGGTGATGAGGACATCCGGCTTGAGCTTGCGGATCATGGGCAGGGCCATCTCGCCGTCGGGAGCGTCTCCGACGAATTCGAAGCCATACTTCTCCCACGGGATCATATCGCGCAGACCTTCGCGCACGATGCTCTCGTCCTCACAAATAAAAACCTTGAAAAGCTCCATCAGATATCCTCCGCTTTTGTGCTTTCATTGTATCACAGCAAAAAACGTTAGCCACGGGCCTTAATATTTCTTCAAATAAAATCAGTATAATAGAATAATATTTCCATCGGAGATGAAGATTATGAGATTTGACAGCATAAAAGTTATCGAAAAAACGGGTGCGGAAATTGAATTTCGCAGCGCTCAGGAATCTGACGCAGAAGACCTATTGAAGTATCTGAAGGCCACAAATACGGAGTCTCCGTATCTTATCTGTGAGCCGGATGAGATCACCATGACACCTGATGAGGAGAGGGCTTTCATCGTACGGAAAACCGAAGCGGAAAGAGAACTTCTGCTCCTGGCTTTTGATAACGGCAGGCATATCGGCAACTGCTCTCTTATGAGTGTCGGATCTTCCGTCAGATACAGGCACAGATGCATGATCGCTATCGCTCTCTACCATGAGTACTGCGGCAGAGGCATCGGCAGACTGATGCTCGGAACAGTACTTGATGAAGCAAAGAAACTCGGTTACACCCAGGCGGAACTGGAAGTTGTTACCGTGAATGAAGGCGCAGTTGCTTTATATGAATCCGTTGGTTTTGTTAAGTGCGGAACGCTCCCTGACAGCATGAGATACAGGGACGGGAGCACGGTTGATTCTTACTGGATGGTGAAGAAGCTTTAAGCGGTCTTTTGTCCGTTTTCTTCCGGAACATTTTCGAGTTCGCGGATCTTCTTTATCCTCGACATTACCAGCGCAACTATAATGAGGCAGATGCCTGCGCAGGTTACGGTAATAGCGGAACCTTTTCCGACACCGCCGCCGGTAACCTTGCCGACCAGATCTGCAGTAACTCCGCTGAGACCGTATGCGGCCACATATCCGAGCTGTGAGATGAATCCGAGAAAGCCCCATGCGCGGCCCTGAAGCTCATCGGGAATATTGGTCCTGACAAGGTAATCAAGGCTGTTGTTCGCGAACGGCAATGCCGCGAAAAACAGGAATCCGAAAGCGCAGATGACATAAGGATTCTCGCAGACGGCAAACAGTGCCATTCCTAACCCGGAGACCGCAAGACCCAGCCAGAGCGCTCTTACAAAGTTTTTCTTAATACCCTTGATGCCCAGGATTATGCTCGTGACGAGCATGCCTGAAGCTGCTGATGTCTCAACGATTCCGAGTGTCTTTGAATCCGAGAATGACAGCACGAAAGGTTCACCGAGGACCTGGAAGACACCCATGAAGAGGCAGATCAGGGAAGACACAACGACCAGTACGACAAGACCTTTTCTGGCAGTTACGGCGGCCCAGCCTTCCTTCATGCTCTTGAAGAACGGTTCGGGTTCGCTCTTTATGCTTGTCTTAATTCCGCTTCTTACGATTGCCGCTGCAACGACTGTGAGGAAGAATGTGCAGATATCGATGATGAGGATCAGCTTGATGTCACTGACCGAGAGAAGGAAACCCGCGATGACAGGTGAGAAGATATATCTCGAAGAGCCTGCCATCGATACCAGACCGTTTGCCTTGGAGTACTGTTCTTTGGTCAGAAGGTCAGTAATCGTTGCGGTATATGAAGGTTCGAGAAGCGCGGAGAAAACAGAGCTGACCGTGGTTCCGAGATAGATCTGCCAGAGCGCGGCTTCCCCCCGGAGCATGCAGATCAGGATGAACAATACGCCGAGGCCCGAGAGCCCGTCTCCGATCATCATAAGAAGACGTCTGTCATATCTGTCCGCAAGAACTCCGGCGGGCACTTTGAGGATCAGTCCCGGGAGGAATCCGAGGAGAGTTAACATTGCCATATCCGCAGCGCTTCCTGTCTTCTGGAAAATGTAAAGTCCCAGGCCGAAGCTGGTAAGTCCGCCGCCGATAGATGATATGAATTCGCCTGCCCAGAGCAGGAGGAATCTTCCGTAATTGTTTTTTGTCTTAGTCATTTTTCTGACCGCCTTTATGATCTTTCTGACTATACTTTATAGCCCGGGAGCTTTATTTTCCTGAGATTATAGTTATATGTTTCTTAAATATTCCTTAAATCGATGGTTATGGTTCTGTGGGATTAGCATTTGGTGATCTCCATTGTTTATTCTGTCTCAGAAGAGATAAAGATAAGCAAAATAAAAAACGGGCTGCTTCGAATACAGAAGCAACCCGAAACAAATTGGTTTCTTAGTAGATTAAGCGGTTTTATTACCGGCAAGTTCCCTTATTTTTTCAATCGAGAGACCGGAAAATTCTGCAATATCTTCAAGAGATAGTTTTCCACTGTCTATCATCTTGCGAGCATTCTCAATCCTGACATCATTTCTCATATCGTCCATTGCTTTGCACATAGTATTAACCCCTTTCTCTGTTTCTTTATAAAATCTGACCCTATCCGACAACTCTTTGTAGTTCATATTATTAGCATCTGTGCAAAAGAAATCGCTCATTAACTTGCCAAGAGCTGTATTGGAAGGTCTCAATTCACCATTCACGTATATAATATGTTCTCCGTCATCGAATGGCAAGAAATTACATTCATCAATATGTCTCTCAACATGATAAACAGGCAATCCCCAGCCAAGCACATCATTCTCTGTAATGAAGATAACGTAGCTCTCATCAATCATTGAATAATCCTCTCCGGCTTTCAGCATATCAGCATCCATAATGCTTGAATGATATCTTGCCCTTTTCCTGTCAGCGCCCTTATCTGCACGCTGTACCTCAACGTTATACCTGATACAGTTTGTATCCATAGCATAGATATCTAGCCATACGTCTCGGCCACAAAGATTCTTCATCACCTTTTGTGCTCTGACTTCTGTAACTGTGAGATCATTTCTGTCCAGAATGATATTCAACAGGAGTTGTGCGCCTTCAATGTAATTGTCGAAACACGCTGTCATGAAGTCATCATCGATCAATCGCAATCCCCTAAGTCTTTGTAAGTCCTGCTGATGCAATTCTTCGTTGTAATCCATATGTTTCCTCCTTTGCTGAATGATAAAAACCATCATAGCAAACATATGTTTCTTTTAATTGGACTGATATTGAAAGGAGACAAAGGGAAGGTAGGCAATTAGAGTGATATGACTTTAGTGTATTAGAGTGTTTTCTGTTATAATGCAATAGTTTTAGAACAAGATTTCCAAAGGAGTATGTTATGGACAAGTTAATTGCTTTTATACTCTATTTCGTCGTTGTCCTTGGTATCGGAATTTTCTTCTTCTTCAAGAGCAAGGGCGGGGACGAAAAAGAGTATTTCCTTGGCGGACGTCACATGGGTCCTTTCGTTACTGCGATGAGTGCGCAGGCGTCGGACATGAGCGGCTGGCTTTTGATGGGTTTCCCGGGTTCGCTTTTCGCGTTCGGTATGGGACAGGTATGGATCGGTATCGGTCTTGCATTAGGAACAGCGGCCAACTGGATATTCGTTGCCACAAGGCTCCGCCGTTTCTCCAAAGCATCCGGTGACTCGATCACGCTTCCACAGTATCTTACTAACAGATTCGCAAGCCAGAGCCCGGTACTGAAGGTCGTTTGCGCTATCATCTTCCTCATCAGTTTTACTGTATATGTTGCATCTGGCTTCGTTGCAGGAACTGCGGTATTCACATCGGTCATTCCTTCTCTTTCTGACAACCCGCATCTTGCTATGATCTTATTCGCTGTACTGATCCTTATCTACACCTTCATGGGCGGTTACAAGGCTGTTTGCTGGACTGACTTTTTCCAGGGCATCATGATGCTCATCGCGCTTCTCGCGGTTCCGATCGTTATGCAGGCAGTCGGTCAGTATGACCCTACATATTACGGCGCGTTCAAGGAAGGTGTCGATGCGTTCGGCACAGATCCTTTCGTTGCTCCCTGGCAGGAGATCGTCACAGGTCTCGGCTGGGGCTTAGGCTACTTCGGTATGCCTCATATCCTCGTCCGCTTCATGTCGATCGAGAAGCCTTCACAGATCAAGAAATCCGCTACAGTCGCCATCGTCTGGGTTATCCTTACTCTCGGTGCCGCTGCGGTTATCGCTTACCTCGGAAGGACATATGTCATGAGTGACGGAACGGCTCTTGCCGATCTCCTTCTTCCCGACGCAAGAAAGAACATCTTTATCGAAGTCGTAAGCAGGATCTTCCCGGGCTTCATCGCGGGAATCCTTCTGTCAGCGATCATTGCCGCAGCAATGTCCACGGCGGACTCACAGCTTCTCGTCGCATCTTCCGCATTCACGAGTGACATCTATAAGCCTCTCGTACGCAAGAATAAGGCATCTGACAGCGAGATGCTCTGGATCGGCCGTATCGTCGTTATCATCGTTGCTGTCGTTGCATTCTTCATCGCGCGCCAGGGCCTCGACAATGCACAGTCCTGGGCAGCAGATATCATGAACATGGTCGAGAACGCATGGGGTCTCTTCGGTGCGGCATTCGGTCCTGTCGTTATCCTCTCACTGTTCTGGAAGCGCTTTAACTATGCAGGCGCTGTTGCCGGCATCATCGGCGGCGCAGTTGTCGATATCGCATGGCTCCTTCTTTTCACGAGCACGATCAGCCCGGCTGTCATTTCCAACACCGGCATTTACGAGATCGTTCCCGGATTCATCTGCGGTCTCATCATCGCAGTCGTTGTAACCTTGGCAACCAAGGCTCCCGGCAAGGAAGTCGAAGCAATCTATAAGAGAGCAACCGACAAGTCTATAGACGACTGATATCTTTTTTCGAAAAACTGCGGCCCCGCGGGAAAGGATTCCTGCGGGGCTTTTATATTCAGGAAAAACATCGCGGTGTGCTAACATTATTTACAACAGATCATAAAAACGGCGTGGAAGCATCCGGCATTATCCCGGGAGCGGAATTATGGAGGTCGGCATGAAAGAATCAAAAGAATCCTCGAACTATCTTCACGGAAACAGGAGAGCTGTGATAGAGGATTATCTCATCAAGTATGACAAGAACTATATACGCAGCAGCAATAAGGATCTTTTGATCAATCAGGTTGCAGTGCAGTTCGAAAACAACGACAATCCGTACAGAAAAACCGGTTCTGAATATGATGATTCCATGGCGATGGTATGGGAGAGTTACAGAAGGAAGTTTATGACGGAGAAAGACCCGGACTGAATGACCGTAAGGTTTCAAAAGTAAAAATATTTTATTAATTATGCCGTCGCAATATTTCCCGCCTGATAAAAGGGTTTATAATCTGACTATCAATAAATGAAAAAGGCAGAGGACATTCGATGTATTACTCCAGCATAGGCATTATCGCTTTGATCGTTCATCTGATCGTAAATCATGATCTGATGAAGAAGGTTGAGAAGACGAACGATATCCTTGCCCGTCAGAGATACCGCCATTTTCTTTTCGCGCTGATCATTTATTACTGTTCGGATATTGCATGGGGATTGCTGTACGAACAGCAATGGATAACCGCCACATATATTGACACGCTGCTGGTGTTCTCTTCAATGGTTCTGTCAGTGCTTTTCTGGACAAGAAGCGTTATCGCGTATACGGATGACAAAGGAAGATTCGGAAGGCATATCGTAGAGGGCGGCTGGATCATCTTCATGTTCGAGATGGTCATTCTCGTACTGAATTTCTTTAAGCCGATCGTTTACTATTTTGATGAGAACAATGTTTATATACCGCTTCCTGCAAGGTACATAGCTTTATTTATGCAGATGGGACTTTATCTTACAACGTCAATATCATCGATCGTCATTGCTTTCCATTCTCAGGGCGAGAAAAGAGCCCATTACAGGATCATCGGTTATTCAAGCACCATAATGGCAATTTTCATTGCATTGCAGTCTTTGTATGAATTTATGCCCTTTTATGCGATCGGCTGTATGTTTGCCACGTGCCTTACGCATTCTTTCGTTTATAAAGACGCAATAATCCAACACTATCAGAATCTCGCGAAAGCAAATGAGAAGGCCTATACCGATGCGCTGACCGGCGTTAAGAACAAATATGCTTATCTTGAGGCATTAAGCGGTATTGAACGCGGTCTGGAGGAAGGCACACTGGAGGAATACGGCATTGTTGTTTTCGACATGGTAGGTCTTAAAAATGTCAATGACAATATCGGTCATGATGCCGGTGACGATTATATAAAAAAGGGCTGTGAGATCATCATCAAAAGCTTTAAACACAGCGATATTTACCGTATCGGCGGAGACGAGTTTGTGGCAGTCCTCAAAGGCAGCGATTACGAACACCGTGTGCGCCTTGAGGAGCAGTTCAGGAATATGATAGATGAGAACTGCGGGGAAGGAAAGCCCGTTATCTCAAGCGGAATGGCAGTATATGAGAATGGCTCCGGTGAGAACTGCAATGAAGTCTTCAAGCGTGCCGACAGAAGAATGGGCGAACGCAAAAAACTACTGGAATCCATCGTGAGCAAATACAACAAAAGCGGGATATAAATCAAAGGAAAATTGAATATTTTATTTTTCCCCGTTGATAAAATGAAAGCACTACATTATGAGGAGTGCTGTTATGCTTGATCTCAAAGGAAAATGGGTATTGGTCACCGGTGCTTCAAGAGGCATCGGAAGACTTGCATCAAAGCTTATGGCAGAACAGGGATGCAATCTTCTTCTGCAGAGCAGGAGTGTTGAACACACTGCATCACTAGAGGAAGAGATAAGAGCGGCAGGTGTCCAATGCCGTTCATTTGCCGCGGACCTGAATGATATCCCCTCGGTAATGAAGATGCTTTCTGACATTGACGCTCTCGGCATTGATGTCGATGTTGTGCTTAACAACGCAGGCCTTCAGATTGCTTACAGACCTGAGTACTTCACGACTCCTCCCGAAGATTTTACAGTCAGCTTTAACGTCAATACCATAGCTCCTGCTATGATCTGTTATCACTTTCTTCCGAAGATGATATCACGCAGCTTCGGGCGTATCGTTAATACCACGAGCGGTATCGACAAGGAGCCTGAGCAGGCAGGATACTCGGCTGCGAAAGCGGCACTCGACAAGATTACAAAAGATATGGCTTCAAGGCTCGGAGGAACAGGCGTTGCCATGAACCTGACAGATCCCGGCTGGTGTAGGACCGACCTCGGCGGCCCCAATGCTCCCAACGCTCCGGAGAGCGCAATACCGGGTGTAGTCATCGGAGCGTTCACGGATGACACGGTCAACGGACAGATATTCCGTGCGCAGGAATTTGCGGGAATGAGTCTTACAGAAGCAGTCGAAAAAGCAAATAAGATTATCTAAATACAAGATTTCATCAGGAGGATCACCATGGAAAACTTCACCTTCTATTCACCCACGAAATTCGTTTTCGGAAAAGGCACTGAGAATGAAGCCGGCAGGCTTGTTAAGTCATTCGGAGGAAGCAAGGTCCTCATCCATTACGGCGGGGGAAGCGTTGTCCGTTCAGGTCTTCTCGACAGGGTGAAAGCATCGCTCGACGGCGAAGGTATTCCTTATGTTGAGCTCGGCGGAGTTAAGCCCAATCCGAGGAGCGGACTCGTTTATCAGGGCATTGATCTCTGCAAAAAAGAAGGTGTCGATTTTGTCCTTGCCGTAGGCGGCGGAAGCTCGATCGATTCATCCAAGGCAATAGCTGCAGGCGTTGTCTACGACGGTGATTTCTGGGATTTCTACTGCGGAAAGCCGATCGAGAAAGCCCTGCCCGTGGGAACGGTCCTCACTATTGCAGCGGCAGGCAGCGAAGGTTCGGGCGATTCCGTCATTACCAAAGAGGAAGGCATGTTTAAAAGAGGCGCGAGCGGTGAAGGTATAAGACCGAAGTTCAGCATCCTCAATCCCGAACTGACACAGACGCTTCCCGCATACCAGACCGCGTGCGGTATTACCGACATCATGGCACATCTTTATGAGCGCTATCTTACAAATTCAAAGAACGTTGAAGTAACGGACAGACTTATAGAGGCGCTGCTTATCACCATGAAGAATGAAGGCCCGAAGGTCATTGCCGATCCAGACGATTACGAAGCCCGCGCAAACATTATGTGGGCAGGAACTATGGCTCACACCAACTCCTGCGGTGTAGGCCGTTCGCAGGACTGGAACAGCCACAACATCGAGCACGAACTGTCTGCTCTTTACGACTGCGCTCACGGTGCCGGTCTTGCTGTTACGATGCCTGCTGTTTTCAGATATGTAATGGATCATGATAAGGCACGTTTCGAGCAGGCCGCAAAGAGAGTATGGGGTGTGGAGACCGCTGAAGAAGGCATTGATGCATTCAAGGCTTTCCTTATCTCTATCGGCATGCCTTCGACTTTAGGCGAACTTGGTGGCAAAGAAGAGGATATTCCGGTCCTTGTTAAGAATCTCTGCTATGGCGACGGACGTGACGGAACTATATCCGGATTCGTTACTCTCAATGAGGAAGACTGCGCGAAGATCTACAGGGCAATGCTGTAAATCCTGATTGGCTTACATGGGGTATAATTGAATGAAAGTTATCTTTCAGGAGGTTTCCCATGAGCAGCATCAGTATTCAGAAGATAAGTATAACCGTGCTTGAGACTGACGCAATCGTTAATGCGGCGAATTCCGGTCTCATGATGGGCGGCGGTGTCTGCGGCGCGATCTTCAGTGCGGCAGGTGCTGCCAGGCTTCAGACTGCCTGCCTTAAGATCGGAGGATGCCGGACCGGAGACGCGGTTATCACACCGGGCTTTGATCTTCCGTCAAAGCATGTTATCCATGCTGTCGGTCCTGTCTGGCACGGTGGCAAAAAGGGTGAGCCTGAACTTCTGTATAGTGCATATAAGAGATCTCTTGAAGTGGCAAAGGAGAATGGTCTCCATTCGATTGCTTTTCCCCTGATATCCGCAGGTATCTACGGTTATCCGCAGGATCTGGCGTGGCTGACAGCTCTTCAGGCATGTAAGGACTTCATCAATGCGGATAATGATTATGACATGGATATCATTTTCGCGGTAATTGACGACGGAATAATGTCGCTCGGTCAAAAAACGATGGCAGAACTCGATATTGCTGATAAAATGTGAGTTGATCTGTGACTGACGGAGGGTTTATCAAGTGTTTTTTGCAATCGAAGAAACGTTAAGAGAAGTTAAGCGCAGCGAAATAAAAGGTACCGGCAGACAGTTTGTCGCAGTCCTTACTTTCGAGGAATGGAAAAACAGCAAGGACAGCTTCGAGATGGGTATGGATATCGAGCCGGATCTGTCCGAGATCTTCCTTACAAAAGCGGAAGTGAACTACGATTCCCTCACGGGCACGTTTGCTGTTCCGGACAGAAAGAATCCGTCTGCGGATGATCTTAAGTTCGCGTTCGTTCTGGACGAGAAGGGCGTTGTATTCATCGACGACAACGGCACGGCGCTTGATATCATCAGAGGCGTGCAGCGCACAAAAAAATGGAAGATGCCGAGCCTCGAAAGATTCCTTTATGACTTCCTCGACCAGATCGTAAAAGACGACTTAAGGCTCATGGAAAAGTACGAGGATGAACTTGATCACATGGAGCAGGCAATAATCGACGGTGATGAGACCCTGCCTTCCGGCCGTCTTAATGATATAAGAAGCGACATCCGTTATCTGCGCATCCATTACGAACAGCTCATGGATCTTGCCGCTGAATTCGAGGAGAACGAGAACGGATTCTTCAAGCTCGAAAACTTAAGATACTTCAGATTATTCATCAACCGCGCCGAAAGACTTCACGAGGCATCAATGTCACTGCGTGATTACACGATGCAGCTCCGCGACCTTTACAAGGCTCATCTCGATATCAAGCAGAACCGTATCATGACGGTGCTTACTGTCGTCACAACTATTTTCATGCCTCTGACCCTGATCGTAGGCTGGTACGGCATGAATTTCCGCTACATGCCCGAGCTCAACTGGGAGTGGAGCTATCCGGTTGTGATAGCCGCGAGCATTGTGATCGTTCTCGGAAGTCTGCTGTTCTTTAAACGAAAAAAATGGTTATAAATCAATGCGCTTTTGCCGCTTCGGACAGGTCCTCGACGGGCGTTGCCCGTCTGCGGAACTTGCGGCTCAAAAGCGCATTGTCTTATACGAGGAATATGTAATTGATAAATCCGTTTGTTAATTTATCTAACAAGATCTCGGGTGCCCTTGATAACAGGAGGGACATGAGGATATGCGGTGAGAAGCTGGGCGTTTTTGTTCCGTCTCCGTTCGGTGAGGATGTCGGGGCAACCGGCTGCCAGTCCGCGCCCTACCGCGGCCTGGACAAGATACTTAAGGACCTTGTGCTGACGGACAGGGATTCATTCATAGATATCGGGTGCGGTAAAGGACGCGTTATCTCATATATGGTGAGCCGCGGTTTTCCCTGCAGGATCTCGGGTATTGAGATCAATCCCGAAGTGGCGGAAGTTGCGCGCAGGTGGACATCAAGATATCCGGGTGTGGAGATAATAGAAGGGGATGCGTTCGGGCTTGATTACAACGACTACACAGTTCTGTTCATGTACCGTCCGATGGAGACGTTTACTTTCAAGATGTTCATTGAACTTCTAGAGAGCACGCTGACTCATGACATCAGGCTTTACTATTATGTGGATGGCCAGAGCGGATATTATCTGAATGACAGACCCGGCTGGACTCTTTTAACCCGTCAGGAGATGTTCTTTGTCCGAGGTTTTTATATCCACAAGGAACCTCAGCGTTATTCCGTGTGGACTTACTCACCGGATAAAAGGCGGTGATTATTCCGGATGTCTTGCGCAAACCTGTCCATGTTATAATGATTCTGTTAAGATGTCGGCTTTGATCATATGGGGTGTTGGTAATGAAGCTGCGCAGAAAGCTTTTCGCAAGCAAGGATCCATACGACTGCACGAAGGAGCAGCTGTTCCTTGATGCGTGCAGAGAGAATTTTGATCACCTGATCTCGCATTGTGATGACTATAAAAAGATCTGTGAAGGTCTTGGTATCCGTTCGTCTGAAGATATTGCAAAACCCGAAGATCTTCCCGTAATACCCACGATGCTGATGAAGCAGCATGATTTCCGCTCGGGTAGATATATGGTCATGGCGACATCGTCCGGCACGAGCGGAAAGATGAGTCATGTCAGGTTCGAGTTCGGCGCGCTGATGGCCGCGCTCAGGATGTCGGTAAAGGTCACGAGATATCACGGCATAATAACCGCGAAGCCTTGCCGTTACATCGTCATGGGTTACAAACCCCACAGGTCCAACAAGACTGCGGTGGCAAAGGTAGCTTATCTGACGACTTTTCTTGCGCCGGCATTGAGCCGCAAGTTCATCCTGAAGCATACCGCCGACGGTTACAAACCTGATTTTGAGAGCATCGTAAATGCACTGAAGAAATACGAGAAGGGCAGGGCACCGGTGCGCTTCATGGGGTTCCCGTCATATACGTTTTTCCTGTTCAGGCTGCTGGAGGAGAGAGGCCTTTCCTTCAAGCTCCCGAAGGGCTCGAAAGTCATGCTCGGAGGCGGCTGGAAGCAGTTCTACCAGGAGGCTGTCGACAAGGCGACTTTCTATAAACTCGCCAAGAAAACGCTCGGTATCGAGGAAGAGAACATTGTCGAATTCTTCGGCGCCGTCGAGCATCCGATACTTTATACCGACTGCGCGAATCATCATTTTCACGTGCCTGTCTACAGCAAGATAGTGATCCGTGATCCTGATACGTTGGAACCCCTCGAAAACGGCAAGACCGGCCTTGTAAATCTTATTTCGCCGCTCTGCACCGCGACTCCGATCCTTTCCGTCATGACCGATGACCTAGGCATCCTGCATAACGGGGAAGAGTGTCCGTGCGGAGTAAGATCGCCGTATCTTGAGATCGTCGGACGCGTTGCTCCGGATGATATCAAGACCTGTGCCGCAGGTGCCGCAGATATTCTGCAGGGGGTGAAGGTATGAGGCGCTGCGATGAAAACAAAGGAGGAATCTTAAGATGATCCTTTTCGACGGAAAGACATACGAGAGTTCCGAGCAGGACCGCCTCCTTAACGAACTGGCAGAAAGGATCCCGGAGATCCTATCGAAAAAGCAGCTGTCACCCGAAGTCGTTATCGATGCGGTGGAGCACCTTCGCGTTGACCTTCTGAAGGGCAGGTTCGATGATCTTTTAACGGCTTTCCCCGAAGATACTGTTGACACATACAAGAAGCAGGCAGAGGCGCTTTTATCAAAAGAGCATCTGAACAAAAAACTTGCAACCGAACTCGGAAGCTCTGAGGAATACGTTACGGATCCTATAGACGGTTTTGCCCAGATCCGCGTAAAGAAAATGCCTTTGGGAGTGCTGTTCCACATCGCCGCGGGCAACATGGATTTCCTTCCCGCGTATTCACTTGCGGAAGGCCTCATGACAGGCAACATCAATATCTTGAAACTCCCTTCGGCAGACAACGGCCTGTCGCTGAAGCTCATCATGCAGCTCATCGAATACAGGCCCGAACTCAAGGATTATATCTATGTTTTCGATACTGCGTCGACTGATATCCAGGGCATGCGCAAGATGGCCGAACTCAGCAACGCTATAAGCGTCTGGGGCAGCGACATGGCGATAGAAGCGGTGAGAGGCCTCGCTCCGACAGGCGCGAAGATCATCGAGTGGGGACAGAAATTAGGCTTCTGCTATATCACCAATCTGAATGATGTTGAAGACGCGGACAGAGAACTTGAAGGCCTCGCAAAACACATTGCAACGACGAAGCAGCTTCTTTGCAGCAGCTGCCAGGTCATATATATCGACACAGAAGATATGGGCGTTTTAAAAGCTTTCTCGGAGCGCTTCCTGCCTGTCCTTGAGACGGCCGTTAACGGCAATGCGATGCAGGAGATCGGCATCCGCGCGAGGGACACGCTCGTCTCATACACGCAACGGCTTAAAGGTTATCTTGGTAATGAAGAGAAGCATGAGAACGTGCTCCGCGGCAAGGGCTGCAGCGTCATCATCGCGGAAGACAGCAGGCTCGAACTGTCACCTATGATGTGCAACGTTCTGGTAAAACCACTGCCGCGTGCAGACATCGGAAAAACACTTTATAAGCACAGATATCACCTTCAGACAGCGGGGCTTATCTGCCCTTCAAAAGACCGGAATGTTCTGTCTGAACTTTTTACACAGTGCGGTATTATACGTGTCACCAAAGGATCCGACATGAGCGCTTATTTCCCCGGCGAATGCCATGACGGCGAGTACGCGCTTAACCGGTACATGCGGATAGTTAATGTGGAAGAGTAAGGGAATTTTTACCGGCATTTGGGGAAGCGCTGATCTGCACAATGCGCACACCAGATGATGAGGTCAGCGCTTCCTATTTGCCACACGTAGTGTAACACTGAAGGCACGGTGAATTTTCGTGAAGTGTGGGTGAAGGATGAGTGAAAAATGAATGATTCACGTGACGTTTTGATTACATGACCACTTGACGCACCCTAAGGCATGCTGTATTATCACGGCTGAAATCTGACAAACGGAGGAACACCAATGAGAAAGACGATCTGCTGAAGTTTATATAAACTGCCTCGCGGATAAGTCTGTTTTTGTGTGTTCATTTATATTGCATTTTATTAGCCGCGGCCGCTTCCTTGTGTCGCGGCTTTTGATTTATCCGGCAGAGGATTTTCGAAAGGAATCATTATGCCAGTAATTAACATTAACAATCTGACGTTCGGATATGACGGATCTGAGAAGACTCTATTCGACAACGTTTCCATCGTTCTTGACACTTCATGGAAGCTTGCTCTCGCAGGGCGCAACGGCAGGGGCAAGACGACTTTTTTCAAGCTGTTAAGAGGTGAACTACCGTACAGCGGGACCATCACGGGCATGCCGGAGACGGTCATCTTTCCAATGACCGAACTTCCCGAAAATGAAGACTGGAGAGTGCGCAAGGAACTTAATCTGATGGGTGCCGATCCCGACATAATGTGGCGCCCCATGGAGACGCTCTCGGGCGGAGAGAGGACCAAACTCATGCTCGCAAATCTTTTCGCGGCTGACGGAATCTATCCTCTGATCGACGAGCCTACAAACCATCTCGACAGACAGGGAAGAGAAGCCGTCGCGGATTATCTGTCAGGCAAGGACGGATTCATCCTTATATCGCATGACCGCGCATTCCTTGACCGCTGTACTGACCACACGCTTGTGATCTCGAAGACGGGATTTGAGCTTGTCGCGGCAACATATTCTGTATGGTGGGAGAACAATGAGCAGCGGATGGAAAGCGAGCGCGCAAGAAATGACCAGCTCAAAAAAGAGATGAGTTCCATCGATGCCGCCATGAAGAAAAACGCGCAGTGGTCTTCAAAAGCGGAAGGTTATAAGAACAGATCCAAGGCACCTTCAAAAGTTGCGGAGGATCATTTCAGGAGAGCGTACGAAGCAGAGAAAGCAAGAAAACTGATGTCCGCTTCGAAGAATCTCGAGAGGCGCAACGAGCGCAAGCTTGAAGAAAAGCAGGGACTCCTTAAAGACCTTGAGCGCACGGAGACTTTAAAGATCACGGGAACAGAACACCATAACAAAACGCCTGTGATCCTGAAAGACGTGACTCTGATGCGGTATGGTGAGCCTGTAGTTACAGGCTTCAGTCTGACTGTCGAACGCGGAAATAAGATATCTCTCCAGGGAAGAAACGGCTGCGGCAAGAGCACGCTCATAAAATATCTTGCGGGACTTGGCGGTCAGGAAGGGATCACTGCCGAAGGAGATATCTACATCGCGCAGGGACTGAAGATCTCATACGTCGGTCAGGATACTTCATCGCTGAAAGGGACTCTTTACGATATCGCATCGGAACGCGGTGCCGACAAGACGATATTCAGCACGATACTTATCAAGATGGGTTTTACAAAGGAGATGCTGTACAGGGATGTCTCGCAGCTTTCCCTCGGCCAGAAGAAGTTTGTCATGATCGCGCTCTCGCTCTGTGAACATGCGGATCTCTACCTGTGGGACGAACCGCTCAACTATATCGATGTTTATCTGCGTCAGGAGATAGAACGGCTGGTAAAGGAAAACAACGTAACGATGCTCTTTGTCGAGCATGACCGCACGTTCGCGGAGTCCGTGGCTGATATGGAAGTGCAGATGTGAGGACAGCCTTTCCGGGGCGGCTTGAGAGAGGAATATCTGCGGAAGGATCAGATGTCTTTGCAGAATTCCAGGATCTCAGTTTTCCGGGCTTTTGCATCCTCTTTATTCTCGACAGAAGTCAGTCCGAGATGAGCAACGCATTCGATCTCAAGATGCCCGTAGAAATGCTCGATGCTGCCTATCAGCCTCTCGCATTCGGGCATGTTGGGACCGGTCCTCAGAGCGACCGCGTATCCCTTCTTGCCGGGCTTTATCGAAGCGTGAGGTTCGTGTGTGTTGCACCACGGAGTGCACCTGTCGATGAAGGATTTGTACTGTCCCGGGATGTCTGCCCAATATGACGGGGCGACAGATACTATTATGTCCGCCTCGTCGAATTCGCGCATGATATCTTTAATGACGGAAGCATCATCCATGACGCATTCCGCAGTCATGTGACAGGCGCGGCATCCTTTGCAGAAAGCGAAAATGTAATCATCTATGCAGATGCATTTTGTATCATAACGGGACTTAAGTTCACCGCTTATGATGCTGACTATCTCGGCTGTCGCGCCGTTTCTGACCGGACTGCAGTTTATTACGAGTGCTTTCATTCTGATACCTCCATTATCTGCCCGCGGGCTCATTAACCTAAAGGTCTTCTTTCCGCATATCCATAAAAATATCAACGTTGTTGCGGTGGTATTCCCTGAATCCGCACTTTTGGTAGACGTGGAAAGCGCGGGAATTTCCGGTGAACACGGTCAGGCGGATCCTCTCAAGACCGAGTTCATTAAAGCCGTAATCTGTCATGCGCAGGAGAGCCTCTTTCCCGTATCCCTTATCCTGCATTGCGGCTGTGATGACGATGCCCCATTCGGCGTCATTGTCTTTGCGGCTGAAGAATTCAGTGTTGCCTATAAACTTTCCGGTGGCTCTCTCTATCATCGAGAACATTACAGCGTTGTTGTCGATCTTGTCCTGAATATATGCGCGCTCCTCTTCTTCGGTGTACGGCTTGCGCCTGTCGCCTATAAAGCGCGCCACATGCTCGATGTCGTTGACCATCTCAATGTAGTCCGGCACCAGCTCAAGCGTTGCCTTAACGAATATGATCCTTTCAGATTCGAAAACCTTTTCCATGTGTTTTTCTCCGTTCAGAATAGGACTCATTATAACAATAACTTCCAATACTTGGTTTCAAATTGTTTTTATTTATTTAATAAGGTGTTGATGAGTAATTCTGTTTCCCGTTTTATTATATTAATTGGCAGAGTCACTTTTTGAACGGGGTGCGGTTGTGGTATTAAGATATGTTTATGCCGGAATATATTTCGCGATAATGCTCACACTCATCGGGTGTGCGGTTGATGCCAAGCGTCATTACAAGCAGCTGGGCAAAGCGGTCGCCTGGCTCGATCTGGCATTCATCCCGCCTATCCTCGGTAATGCGATCATAGTATTGGCGAAGCGCAGGCTGGTTGCTCTTGTCGGCTGTTATATCTACTACGTCGGCATGGATTTTGTCATGTACGAACTGATGATATTCACCGAGGAATACTGCAGTGGTGTCGGGAAATGGAAGAAGGCCCCAAGGTGGATCAAGTGGCTCCTGATCGCCGACGCGGCACAGCTCCTTATGAATCCGTTTACCAAGCACGCGTTTGACATTGAATGGATCGTTTACCAGAACCAGGTATATTATGTTCTGAAGCCTTTTGAAGGCCAGACATTCCACAGAATCGTTGACTACGTGGTCTTCCTGGCAGTCATAGTCATCTTCTTTATCTCAACTTTCCGCACATCACGTATCTACAGGGAAAGATATTCAGTTATCCTGGTCTCCATGATCGCTGCCGGTGTATGGCAGTCCTACTATATTTTCTCCAAAAATCCGATCGACAGATCAATGATCGGATTCGGCACATTCGGCATCATCGCTTACTATTTCGCGATCCATTACAGACCGCTGAGACTCCTCGACAAGATGCTGTCGGGTATTGTTTCCAACGGTGACAGCGCATGTTTTATCTTCTCTCCGAGAGGGCGCTGCGTCTGGGCAAACAAAGCAGGATGTCTTCTTACGGGTGTCCGTGAAGAGACCTCAGAGAAAGCCCCGGAGGCTCTGGAATATCTTTTCGGCATAAAGCTCCGCAGGGGCAACTGGACAGAACAGCATATGAGCGGCGGCGGAGAAAGTGTTAAGTATTTCCTCTTTGAGAACCGCGATGTTCTTAACGAGAAGGGCAGGATCACCGGTTATTATCTGAAGATAACCGACAATACCGAAGAACAGCTCAGGATCAGGAAAGAACTGTATGAGGCATCCCACGACAGGCTTACGGGACTTTATACAAGAGACCAGCTTTACAAGATAATCAAACAGAGTATTGATGTTCACAAGGATACGGATTACATGATCCTGTTCATCAACGTCAAGAACTTTAAGATCGTAAACGATATCTTCGGCAACGATTTCGGTGATTACGCGATCAGGTGTTTCGCTGACAAGATGAAGAACAGCTTATCAAAGAGGACTGTTTACGGAAGACTCGGCGGCGCGAATTTCGGTATCCTCATTCCGAAGGAGGAGTTTGAAGCCACGGTTGTGGAGAAGGATCTTACCGTTATCAACATTATCCAGGGAAACGTTAAATTCCCGATCCAGACACAGATGGGCGTTTATGAAGTCGACCGTGAGGAGAAGGATGTTGATAAGATGTTCACCAATGCCAGGATCGCTCTTTCCACGATCGAGAATGATGATTCGATCCACATCACATATTACGATGATAATCTGAGGAAAGAGATCCTGTGGAACCAGGAGATCTCTTCCCAGCTTGAAGAGGCGATCAAAGACCGCGATCTCAGACCGTATCTGCAGCCTATTGCAGACAGGGAAGGCAATATCGTCGGGTGTGAAGCACTCGTACGCTGGATCCACAAGGATTACGGATTCCTGCCGCCGTTCAGGTTTATCCCTTCACTGGAGAAGAACGGCATGATCGCGGAAGTCGACAAATATATGTGGCGCTGCGCTTGTGAGATCCTTTCAGAATGGAAGAAACGCGACTGGGATCTGTTCGTATCCGTCAATATCTCACCCAAGGATTTTTACTATCTTGATGTTCCGAAATACATCAAGTCGCTCACCGAGGAATATGATCTGGATCCGCATCATCTCCGCGTTGAGATCACGGAATCCGTCATGGTCAATGATTCCGAGAAGGTCGTCGCTATAATGGAAGAGTTCCGCAATTACGGATTCATCGTTGAGATGGATGACTTCGGAAGCGGCTATTCCTCACTCAATATGCTTAAGAGCCTTCCTGTTGATGTCCTCAAGATCGATATGAACTTCCTTGGCAAATCCGAAGACGCGCGCAGAGCCGACACCATTGTTAAAAACATTATCAATCTCTCTTTGGATCTCGGTATCGTTGCTCTTACGGAAGGTGTTGAGAACCGGAAACAGTATGATATTCTTGCGGACATGGGCTGCAAGCTTTTCCAGGGTTATTATTTCAGCAAGCCAGTTCCCGTCGATGATTTTGAAAATCTTGTGACCGTAAAAAGATAATACGCATACCGTGAATGATGCGGCAGGCTGATATTATCTTTCACTTCCGGCGTCGTTTTTATACCCCAGACAGCTGAATGCTATGACCGGCAGGCATGTGTATACCGGATATCCGAATCTGAATTCATCATGCATAAGCGTTGCTATGAGCAGCGTTGCGACAAGCGTAAGCACAGGATACGCAATGTAATGATCCCTGCGTTTCCGGAAGATCGAATAGACAGCGAAGAACACGATGACCCATACATGCAGTCCGACGTTGTAGGAGAGGGTGAGAATTGAATTCTCCGATGTGAACAGCTCAACATAGGAGTGGAATATCTCATCGGCTTTGGGGGAATTGACTTTCAGATAAAGCCCCTCTTCCTCGCAGACTCCGTCCCACCATTTCATCCAGTAATAATCGGAAGGATTCCAGTATCCCGAAGTCTGGTCGATCCATGCTTTGGCGGCAATGACAGGATGTCTCATGACTATCGTAAACCATGTGCCGAAGCACTGGACGGGATGGCTTGATATATAAGTCTGGTCACCTTCGTAACGTATAACATCCCTTGCGTAGTCGTAAACCTTGGGATTGTACTGTTCCTTTAATCTCTCAACGGAAGCGATCTGTTCCAGCACTTCACGTTCACTGTCCGTAAAGTCATCTTTCTCGACCGCTATGCGCGTTATCTGCTGGACCGGGATCGAGAGCATCTCCACCGTATCAGCCTGGGGAATGTTCATAGCTTTCAGAACGGGGTATTTGAGAATAACTGCCGTAACAAGAGCCGCGATACAGCATATGATGATATGTCTGTCTTCTTTCTTTTTCGAGATCAGGCAGATGACGGCGTAGATTGCCATCAGAAGGATAAACGCCGGCAGTCCGTTGCTCCTCAAAAGACAGAATCCCGCGCCCGACAGGAAAAGAAGGATGTAATTGAATATCTTTCCGCCGGTATTCTTATAGATCCTGAACAGCGTGACTGTGAAGATGCATACGACTGCGGCGTACAGGCTGTCTTTCCATAAAGTAAAGCTGAATATGATATGGCAGGGTGTTACGAGGAACCAGACCAGCCAGAAGACCGCGAACAGTTTTTTGCTGCCGGCCTTTATAAATGTTGAGATCATGAAAGCATATGCCGCGGAAATAAAGAGGATCTGGAAGACCGTATAAGTCGCGACGGCTGCATTGATCTCGCCGAACCATGACATTCCGAGCTTATAGAACAGACCGATAAGCCAGGTCTGATACACGGGGTGATGGTTCGAATAATTACCGTAGATGACCTGCTTGATCTGGTTCAGACTGTCGGAGCAGATCTGGGCCGGATATGAACACAGGAAGAAGATAAGAAGATAAAAAGATGACAGCAGCAGGAAAGAAGATATAAACCACACTGCAGGTTTTCCCGAGGTTTTCTCAGTGCGGATCTCTGACCTTGAGAAAAGGTCATAACAGAACCTGAAGATGCTGTCAAAGACCACTCCCGATGAACAGAAAAGCAGGAACATGATGCATGATCTGAGGAATACCGACATTTCGATATACATCTTGTAATTCGCAAGGAGCACTGCGGAGCTGAAGAGAAATCCTGAAATTAACAGTATGATATTCCCTCGTTTATCGTAAATACCGTTCTTTTCCCCGGTCTTAATATAGAACCGTCCGGCAATAAATGCGAAGAGCGCGAAAAGAGCAATCGTGATGTATGCAGGCTTTGAAGAGCACTGCTCCGGCTGTCCGAAGAAGAATAGGAAAAACAAAAGAAGAGCAAATCTTAACACACCCGTTTTTGTTCCGTTTAATTTCTTTACAGACATTTTTATCCCTTTCCGCCAAAAAGTATTGTCATATCAGCGATTATATCAAAACTGAAGGTAGAACTTTTATTTTCCGGTGATATAATGTCATGCGGTTTTAAGAGGAAAGGTGCTGTTCGGGTACGATGCAAAAGCTTTTATCGGTGGCGGTCCCATGCTTCAATTCTCAGGACTATCTGCGCAGGGCTGTGGAAAGCCTGCTGCCCGGCGGAGAGAAGATCGAGATAATAATCGTTGATGACGGTTCGACTGATGACACATCAAAGATCGCCGGAGAATATGCAAATAAATATCCTGACACAGTCCATCTGATCAGGAAGGAAAACGGCGGTCACGGAGATGCTGTAATGACCGCTCTTAATAATGCTTCCGGACTGTTCTTTAGGGTGCTTGATTCCGATGACTGGCTTGAAAAGGATTCTCTTATAAAGCTTCTGAACGTAATAGATGAGATGACAGATCCGGACAAGACAGCGGATCTTATTATCACCAACTATATTTATGACAAGGTAAATGAGGGAAAAAGCCATACGGTTAACTACCGCAAGACGCTTCCGGAAGGCAGGCTTTTCGGATGGGACGAAGTGGGAAAGTGGCCAACGGGCACATATATCCTTATGCATTCCGCAACCTACCGCACTGAGCTTGTCCGTGGCTGCGGAATGAAGCTTCCCAAGCACACCTTTTATGTAGACCATCTTTTCGTATGTTATCCCATGATACATGTAGAGAAAATGTATTATATTGACGCTGATCTTTATCATTATTTCATCGGGCGCGAAGACCAGTCAGTCAACGAGAAAGTAATGCTCGGCCGTATGGACCAGCAGCTCAGGGTCAACCGCATCATGCTCTATGATTTGGATGTTGATTCCATAACCGACAGGACCAAAAGGGAATATCTCTATTACTACACGGAGATCGTAACCCAGGCTACCGTCTCGTTCCTCCTGCGCTTCGGCACAAGAGAGGATGAACAGGTCATGCAGGCATTTCTGGACGAGATACAGGAAAAACGCCCGGTTTATTACGACTGGATAATGCAAAGACCTTTTTACCATCACATGATAGGACCGGTCAGAAGGCTCCCTCACTGGTTTGCCTATCCGTTATACCGTTTCAGTTATCTCATTGCCAGAAGGATATTCGGATTCAACTGATCTCCGGGAACGGTAAAATCTTTAAGCTGCTTCTTTTCTCTGTCCTGAGGATTCATTTTTCATGCGCTTTGCCGAGAGTGCGGCAAGTCCCGTTCCGCTTGCTATAAGCGGAAGAACAAACGCGCAGAAGCGCGACAGGAGCATAACGCTTCCCAGTAATCCCCCGGGAATGAGACCGGCATAGAACAAAGCATACCCGTATTCGGTAACGCCGGCCGCGCCGGGAAGCGGCAGGGAAGATACTGATATAAAAAGAGCCGCCTGGGTGCGGAGCACGGTGAACCAGTCAAGTTCTGTGCATCCGACTGCGCGCGCGCAGAAGAATGTCACCGAATGAAAAAGTATCAGCTGAATAAAAGAAGTAATGAGCATCCTGAAAAACACGGCCTTGTTCTTTTTAAGCAGTGCGGCTGCCTTCCTGTAAGACGCAAATGAACGCAGGAACCTGAATCTGTCCCCCGGCTTTATGCCCCTGATCCTGATCAGCGCAAGGCCGAGCCATGCAAAGAAACCTGCGATCCGTCTCGTGAAGAGGACGCATAACAGAAATATTATGATGGCAACATTTACCGCGAATCCGACAGGAAAGACAAAAGCGAATTTCCCCTGAAGCCTGAAGACTTCACCCTGCGAGAAGATCACGCCGGTCAGGCCGAGAACTACTGCCGCGCACTGGAAGCTCAGGAGAGCGCACATCAGAGTGAAGGCGCTGTGCGAGACCTTCAGTCTGTCCTTTGACATGAAGAAAAGCTGAGCCGGCTGTCCGCCTGTGGAAGAGGGGGTTATCGAACTGAAGAAGAAACCTGCGAATGAATACTTCATCATCTGCGCAAAGCTGACCTTGTAGCCGGCAAGCTCCAGGCATCTTCTGATGTTTATTCCGTCAGCTACGGCATAAAGAGCCATTGCGGCTATGCCGGCAAGCACCCACAGCGGATCGGCGTTCCTGAGCGTGCCTGCGATATCCTGTCCGTTGAGCTCCTTATAGATGACGTAAACTGTCGCGCCTCCTAAAAGCAACAGCGATATTGCGCCTAACCAGAGAGACTTTTTCTTCAAATGATTCATTCTGCTGTCTGTCCGTTCCTTAATGATAAGCGAGGTTATTGTAGGACTAAAGAAGGTGGTTTTCAATTGCGCAATGCCGTAACTCTGAGGTATTTGGAACGAAGCCAATGTATAATAGGCATATTCGAAAAAGAGGACAGTTCATGAAAAAGATAATCGCATTGATATTAACTGCCGCATCGCTTGTGACCCTGACATCGTGCGGAAAAGATCCCGTGCAGCCATCTGAGGCCGCACCGGCCGCAACTGCCGTTGGGACGGACTCCGCGGAAGTGACTGACGCTGCCGTGGCTCCGGAGTCTGAATCATCAGAGAGTTCTCAGACTGTTGACCTGTCAGCAATCCCCGCCTGGGAAGGCAAGTGGCAGGCCGAGGATACCGATGAACATTTCGAGATATATGACGTCACCAATGACGGATTCAAGATGGTCTTCTATCATTTCGAAGAAGGGCAGATCGAGGAATTTAATTATGTTCTTGAGTTCGACGATCCTGAGAAGATGACCGCTTCCGAGATCGGTAACGACCACAGCGGGTGGGAGTATTCGTTCAGTTTCAACGGCAACTCAATACTGGTCCGGTCAAAGAATCCTGATCAGACTTATAACAGAGTTGTTGAATGATCCTGAAAATATTTTTTCAATTTCAGGTTCATTTCAGGAAGAGGGTAAATAATGTGATCATTGAAGCATAAATGACACTTCGAATTACAACACCCTCCCCTGAAAGTCCGGATTCAGCACCCGGACTTTTTTTGTCAGTCGAGTTCTATCTCGATCACGTCTCCGATCTTATCTTTGGGCAGGAGATTACCGGCCTCACTTACAAGTACGCCGTCGACTGTTATCTTCTTTACGGAAGAAGCATTAAGGGTCTTTTTATAGATGACCGTCACAGGCTTTCCGTTAAATTCAAAGCTTACAGAAGCCTTGTTATCGCTGTCGAACTGTGAAGGCAGGAGCTTAGGCTCGAAGACCATATCGCCATAAGAGCCCTTGATACCAAACATCTCTGTCAGGACGGTAAGCATGAGCCAGCTTGCCGCGCCGGTGAGATAATGGTAAACGCCGCGGCCCCTGGGATCGAAATACTCAGGCACGCCGGGGTAGATCTTGCTCTGCTCAAAATCAGTCGCGTGACGGTACAACGTTCCCAGAACCTTCCAGCCCTCATTCCTGAAACCCCTTGAATAAAGGGCATTTCCGAACATTACCGTCATGTGGGAGAAGACCGCGCCGTTCTCTTTCTGGCCGTATGAGAAGCCGAACATACGGCCCATATCCGTCTTTACCTCGTTGAAATCGGTGTTGAGCTTGTAGCCGCCTTTCGCAGCATCATAGATATACTTATCAGCGGACTTAACGATCTCCGTGACCTGTTCTTCTGTGGCTATGCCCGACATAACGGTGAAGACCTGGCTTGTAAGCATCATGGCAGGCCTGCCGTGTTTATCGCCGTTAGCTTCAAGAGCTCTGCCGCTGTTGTCGTAATAGCCGTTGTAGCGTGAATAACCCTCGCTGTCGGTGAACCATTCCGTCTCTCTGATGTGGTTTGTGATCCATTCAGATTTCTGCTCGAGATCTTCAGCGAGCATATCGATGGCAAAACACTTTTTCGAGCCCGAAAAACCGGTTTTAACACTGTTACAATACTGATTTAATACGGATTGCAGCTTATCTTCGGAATAGACGCCGAGGAGGCCTTCAAGCTCTGATGCAGCCTCTATCTCATCCTTTCCTGATGCCTTTTTGTACTCTCTGAGGATCGCTGCGAGCTTTTTATAGTTGCCTGCGTAAGCTGCCGTGAAAGCCACGCTCTCGCCCCTGTCTTTGCCCATATCCAGGGCATCGTTCCAGTCTGCGCCCCTGAGCTTCATGTGGCCGTGCTCACCGACATCGAAGAATGAAGCGAAGTTCTGGAGCAGGAGGTGCTCGATCACGGTGCCTTCAGACCTGGCATTGCTGAGGTCGGTGTCCTTATCAAGCAGTTCTCCGCCGCGCATTATCTGACGGTCGATGAAGTAGGGAGCGGTCTCGTCAAGGATCTTAAGATCGCCGGTCTGCTTAATGTAGAGGTCCATCGTCATGAAAGGCCACATGGCGTGATCCATCCATACTCTCGTTATTCCGTTGCGGTCAGCGATGAATTCTCCGCTCCCGCTGCCGATGATTGTGGCATTCGTGCCGTCTGTCCTGACGCCGCCGAAGTTATCAACAAGCATACCCCTGACGTCTGAAGGATCCATTATTATCAGCGCGAGGCAGTCCTGCCAGAGATCTCTCCAGCCTCTGCCGCCCTTGCCGTAGTCGTGGTGCGGCAGGAATGAACAGCCGTAGATCCTTCGAAGCATAGGCTGGACGCCTACCCAGTACATCCAGTTGTCGAACGCCTTATCGCCCGTGTGGAAGCTGACATTATTCTTCTTGTCCCAGTATTCCTTGTTCTTAGCAAGCTCGATATCGAACTTCTCAGAAGTGAGATACTTAACGGCAATCTTCTCAAGAGCCGAGGACTCTGTGAGGATTTCTTCCTCTGTGTCAGAGGGCTTGTCCAGATCATCGACCGCAAGCGCGAAACAATAATCGCAGGATTCTCCCGGAACCAATGTCTTTCTAAAGAACAATGCCGCACCCATTGCTTCAAAACCGTCTTTTCTGTCACCGGGATGATATCCGTCAATATGAGGTTTTGGGAATTTCGGGTTATCGAAAGCGCCGCCCTCGCCGATAAATTCCTCCGCAACAGGGCAGAAGACAGCAGGCTTTTTACCATCACCCTCAGCAGCGAAGAAACCGTAAATGACTTTATTTCTTCTATGTCCTCGCTCATCGAAGGTGAGGGTAGGGTTGTTTGTAACACCATACTCTGTAACTGTCATTCTGTTGAGCATTGACGTAACGTTTCTGTGGTCTCTGATGTTGTCGGCAGAACGTCCGTAGATCGGAACTGCCGCAGTAGGTGTGAATGAGATTTCAGATGATCCGGTATTAGTGATCTTAACTTTTGTGAGCTCGATCCTGTCTGTTGTCTCAACAGGTACGAAGGTGGTTACTTCAGTCTTAATGTCCGTGCCGTTTATCTCGCGCTCGACTTTCTGCCAGAGAAGACCGCCGTAAAGAGTTACTTTATCTTTTTCCGGAGTGAACTTTCTCGCGTTGGCAGAAGCCGAAGCACCCATAGCCGATACGAGCGTACCGTCTTCAAGATAAAGCCAGAAGTTCCTGGTGGATCGGTTGTTGTGAAGATTGTCCGAAGACACTGGCTCCAGGATAAATGTGTTCTGTGAAGTCTTAAGATCGCCCCCGAATTCCGGTGTGAGCGAACCCATCATGCCGCTTGATGCTCCGTCGGGAAAATACAGATAGCTGTAAAGATCAGGGTCCACAAGCTTAAATGTGCCTTTGTTGTCAATGAATTCGTATCCTTTCATGGGGGATCTCCTTAAGCTGCAGTATTTTTCTATTATAAAAAATTCCTCTGCCGATTTTAAGTGCATTTCAGGTTGACGTCTGATAATCAGGTCATTAAAGCGAAAGCTTATTTATATATCTCATTAAAGCCCCCCCGAAAAGGTCCGGAATTGAAGCGCCGGGCCTTTATATTTGCGTGGATGGCGCACGGCATCATCTGTGCTTCCGTCAGCATAAAACACGGGCGGAATCATGGGCAGCTGCCGTAGTTTTTGCCCGTATTTCTCGCAAAATGATCAAAACCCGGGCAAAAGTATGGGCGTGCGCCGCACTTTACGCCGCTGTTTTTATATAATAGTTCAAGCTCAACTTTGAAAGTGACATCAGATGAAAAAGCTGTTTATCAAATTAAGATATCTTCTCCTGGCGATCGTTATGCTGATCGCCTGCTATATCTATGTCTCTGTGGTAGGACACGAATATACATGTGAGTTCAATTGCAGCGCGGCTCTCTCAGGATCAGCCGGAGCGGAGATCTGCATTGATGATGACGGCAAGGACATGCTTGAGGTTACTCACTGGCGGTATTCCGGCGATACCGCATATGTCGGTGTCAGATCCAAAAATCCCGGACGTGCGTATGTGTATGTGAAGAACGGCGGTGAGAGTTCATCCCTCGCGGTGATCTATGTTCATAAGAACGGGATAATCACAGGGGATGACTATTTCGGGGATTTCACGGGAAGCTTCATCGTAAGAGTCAGTCTTGCCATATACCTGGCGGTCCTGCTCATTGATCTCATAATCATGTACAGAAGAGGACTTAAAAAGAATCTTTACCTGTCCAGGAATATCCTTATATGCGGCCTGATAATCTTTATGGCCGGATGTTTTCTGATGCACCTGATCAATCTGATAACTGTTCCGAGGATGGGCCTATTCGAGATACTCGTAAGCTTTTTGAACTTCCTTCAGACATTTGCCATCCTTACTATGCCTGTGGCGGTGATAATGGCCGTCCTTGCGACCATAAGCAATATAAATCTTCTCCGGAAGGAAGGCCGCACCTGGCGCAATATGCTCGCGATAATACTGAGCCTCTTTCTCTGCATTGCGACCGTCACGCCGGCTTATATCTCATATATGCTCCAGTCATCCAGGCTGATAGATGTCCATAACTGGAGAGGCAACGGGCGTTTCATCGGCATGTTCATCGAGAACACGGCCGGTATCATTGTCGTATATTTCGAGTGCATCCTTGCAGGTTCTATCATTCTCGGCATAAAGGCAGCGCGTCACATTCCTGCATTTGACAAGGATTACATCATTATCCACGGCTGCCAGATCCGTAAGGACGGCACGCTCACAAAACTTCTCCAGTCGAGAGCCGACCGCGCGATCGAATTTGCTGAGATGCAGAAGAAGGCAACCGGAAAAGACATTATATATATACCGTCAGGCGGCAAGGGCAATGATGAGGTCATCAGCGAGGCAGAAGCGATCAGCAATTATCTCAAAAGTCAGGGAATCCCCGAATCATCAATCCTGCTTGAGGACAGGTCTGCCAACACATATGAGAATTTAAGGAATTCGGTAGAACTGATCAAACAGACTTCAGGTAAGAAAGCGCCGAAGATCGCGTTTGCGACGACCAACTATCACGCCTTCCGCGCAGGTCTTCTGGCGGCAAGGCTTCATATAAAAGCCGAGGGCATCGGCAGCCGGACCAAAAGTTATTTCTGGGTAAACGCCTTTATCAGGGAATTCATCGCCACGGTCTACTACAAGCTCAGGACGCATATCCTCGTACTGTCGGTCCTTATGATGATAAATGTGGTCGTTACGCTGATGACGTATATATCCAATGTAGTGCTGTCGTAAAGAGTTTTCTTCCGCTGCTTATCAGTTCAGCGCATCGCTCAGCGAATGTGGCACACCCCTCGGACCCCTGACCGCATAGATGCCGTATTCATCACCCAGCACGGAAAAAGTAAACTTATTGCGGTCATACCGCTTAAGGAGTTCGATCTTCATGAGTGAGGTGATGGTCAGGTTTTTATCCTGATAATCGTAGGGAATGTCAGTCTCCAGGACTCTGCACTTGTAGAGGATCGCTGATACCGGTGCCGCGACATACATATAGACCGTGTCGCCTTTGATTATGCCGGCACCCTGTTTCCAGGTGATTATGTCATCTTTCGAAAATGCGGCCTCCACATCATAGAACTTCGGATTTGCGGGAATGATCCATTCCTTTGGCCCGCGGCAGGCTTTCCCGCGGCATTTAGGTGCAGTGGCGTTATAGCTTACAGCGAGCAGGTCACATACCCTGGATTCAGGCACGGTGCCATCGAGCAGGACCGTTATCCAGTGCTGCTTGTTCATGTGATAAGCGGGGATGATGCCGCGCTCCTGGATGAGCATTTCGTGCAGGACGATATCGTCGATCTTAAGATTTATGACAGGGACCGGGGAAGTGCCGGGAAGTCCGAGTTTGTCACTTCCGATATTCATTATCAGTGCAAACCATTTGCCGTTGCCTTTGTGACGGTAGACGGCGTGGTCGTTGTAGCGCGGCCATGGAAATTCCGGGGCCACACCGTATTGGTCCTGTATATAACCGTCGATCCTGTTGCGCAGGATGTTAATTACGTTTGGGTTCTCCATAAAGGCAATTTATTGCTTCGGAGAAATTATTAGCTTTTCCGGACTGCAGCAAGATCTTTACACGTTCCATGTGACGGGGAGTCCTGAACTCGCGGGGAACAAGATCATTGTACTGTTCGAGACGTTTCTTTGTTGCAGTATAACGGGTCTTAAGTTCAGTGTTTCTTTCCGTAAGTTCTTTCTGCCTCTTGTATCTGCCCTTTGCTGCTAGCTCTGCATTGTAATTCAGGCTGTCTCTTTGATTCTTCGAACTAGTGCCTCCGACGATCAACAATACTATCGCTAGAATTAGGCCTATGATGGTGAATACAGTTAAGGTGTCTGCTGCATTGAATGCGATCATGAGTATAAATCCCAATATCCAACCCGCATTAACTGCTATTACGGAACCGACCAGGTATGGCCAGAAAAACTTGAAAGCGGAATGGCGCTTAACAGGAGAGGCCGGTCTGGAAATGATGACATTGTTTTCGTCAATTTCTTTCTGGATCTTTTCGAGGCTGTTGTATTCCTTTTTTAGTTTCTCAGCCAGTTCCATGCTTTCATCTTTTGTCATTGAAGATGTCTGGGTTGAAGGTGCTGAGGGCTGTATGGGGGATGCGGCTCCCGCATTCACAATGCCCACGATGCTCTCGACTTTATTTCCGCACCCCGGGCAAAAGATGTCATCGCTGCTTAATTCCAGACCGCACTTATTACAAAAAGGCATAACATTGTCCTCCTGGGAATTCTAAAAAAATTATAACATATATCAAGCTTGAAAAGTCTTTAGCTTACGACTCTATTCTTGCCCGAATTCTTTCCGGTATAGAGATTATCGTCAGCTGCTTTTACCCACTGGTCGACGGAACTTCCGCCGGCATATCCGGCAACGCCGGCCGTTATCGTTACCTTTATGTGGTCTTCTCCGAAAACAAAATCTTCAGATTCGACTCTTTTCCGGAGAGTCTCAATAACGGAAAGAACAACGTCGGAATCTTTGCCCGAAGAAAGGATCAGGAATTCCTCTCCGCCCCAGCGTGATATCTTCCAGTCTGAGCAGACTTCACGCATGATCCTGGAGACGTTAACGAGGACATAATCGCCGGCGTTGTGACCGTAACGGTCGTTGATCTTTTTGAAGTCATCGATGTCTATCATGGCGGCGAAAAGAGGCACATCATTCTTCATCGAGGATTCCAGTTCCGTCATCATGAAATGACGGTTATATAGTCCTGTGAGACGGTCGGTGTGAGCCGCTTTGCTCAGTTTGCTCTCATAGTCTCCGATAAGGCTCAGCATAAGTCTGGAATAGAAGACAAGGAATGCGAGAACAATGACGGAATTGAACACCCAGAAAGATCCTGCGAGAGCATTATCTACAGTATAGAGCGGACCGACAAACGCAGTGTATCCGGTGGAGAAAAGATAACATATTCCGATTATTCCGCTAACCACAAATGCATTTACTCTTGGCTTTCCGAGCTTGTCTGCCATGTATTCGGTATAGAAGATGATGGGAATCATGGACAGGCAGTAGAGGTGGAATCCGATCTTATAGCCTAGGCAGAATGTGCACAGGCACATATAAAGAGTGATCCAGAAATATACAAGCCTTACATAGATATCAAGACGGTCTTTGGCTATGAGAATATAGCCGACAATATAGACCAGAAAAGTCGGTACGCTGAACCATATGAGTATCGTGGCTTTGCACAGACAGAAGAATCCGGCGAGCGCGATAACGAGCAGCAGGATGACTGTATTGATGATATATGTGAATCTTTTTATCCGGGCAAGATCCAAACTGATATCCTCCTCACAGAATTACACTTTAAGTATATTCCGCTCATGTTTTCTATATGTTAATGAATCGAAAACATTTATCTCAAATATGTTTTATAATGGTAAATGTCCGTCAAAACGGACAATCAAATTGGGAGGAATACAGAACATGAAGATCGGATGCGTAAAAGAGATCAAGAACAACGAGTTCCGCGTGGGACTTACACCTGACAACGTAAAGGCTTATGTTGCTGCCGGCCACCATGTCTACATGGAGAAGGGCGCAGGCACAGGTTCAGGCTTTACGGACAATGAGTACATCGATGCAGGCGCGTCGCTTATCGACAATGCCGCTGAAGTGTGGGCTCTCGTCGACATGATGGTCAAGGTCAAGGAACCCCT
>JAEEGL016783869.1_pt1 | contig 37143 bp, 32 predicted proteins | sample 9134231 | NCBI WGS metagenome assembly JAEEGL01 (sample SAMN16246548, study PRJNA631951) | gut metagenome | biome: gut microbiome; feature: rumen; material: fiber-attached | host: Bos | place: Iran: Karaj | collected 2018-10 | reverse complement strand
CACCCTTACCCCAAAGGGGCGGTATATGTTTCTGTGGTACTTTCCCTATCCTTACGGACGGTCGCCGTTAGCGACTACCCTGCTCTTTGTTGCCCGGACTTTCCTCTTGGGTGATCCCAAGCGATCATCTTTCGGACTCCCCGCCATTATATCATTTTTTAAGTATCTTGTCGATAGCCAAGTTGGCTTCATGATCGGCAAGATGATTCTGGGTTCTAGAGATATGAGTAAACGAAACAGCATCGAACTGACTTAGCTTCTGCTGAATATCTTGGTAAATAGGGATAATATCCTGGTTTTTTATAGTAAATATACCGTTCAATTGGTTAACTACCATTAGGCTATCCGAGAAGAATCTAACAGATTTGTACCCTAGCTCGATAGCACGATCTACGCCATTTCGCATAGCAATATACTCAGCTACTCTAGAGGTGGCAAACCCAATGAACTCACCATCTTGTTCAATTATTTTGCCCAGGTTGTCACTGATACACCAACCGATACCAGATGGGCCTGGATTCCCACGAGAAGCTCCGTCCACATTGATTGCCACCGAGTTGGCTGCACCTCTTGGAGAGACTTTGCCGGGGATAGTTTTACCATCAATAATTTCAATCACAGTCGCGCTAGCTTCGTTCAGTCTGACATTCGTCTGATCAAAATCCTTAATATACTTGTACGCAGTATATCTTTCCTTTGGCTCTGGTTTTTCGCCCTGTTTTACTTCTACTTCGTATATAATATATAGATTCGAAAGCTGGCTGGCACCTTCTGGAGCGAGGAATGTAATAACATCCCTTAGTTTAACCTTCTCGGCATCTAGGCCGGCATATTCCATAAGAGAGCGTGCCATAGCCTCTTCTGGCTGTTCGCCAAACTTAATCTTACCAGTAGGAAGTTCCCAAAAAACCGGGGCGTCAGAACGGCCACGGTTTCGTTTCAAAATTAAGACCCCACCCTCATCTCTAATTATTGCTGCAACGCGAATTCTTTGTTTCATTTCCCACCTTTTAGGTACCCTGCCGGCCTGTTTTCCCCGTAATATATACAAGGTGGGTAAAATCTTATGCGATACATCCACGGATGTAAGCCACGAAATCCCTAAAACATGATTATTCAGGAAAATCATGTTGCCGGTAGGGCTATTACCATTATATCATTTATTGTCCCACTATCATATAGAATAGTTGTAGCACGCCATTCATGCCATTACTCATGATGCTAGAGAAGACGGGGCCGAGAAGGAAGATGAGCGCGTACACCACAATAAGTCCGCGTGGGCCTTCTAGAAGCTCCATATAGCTACGAATATTGTCTGGCGCGATAGCGTATAGCACCCTGGAGCCATCTAGCGGTGGGATTGGGATGAGATTAAAGAGCATAAAACCAATATTTACGATTACGAATTCCGAGGCGATAAACATTGGGATTTCACCAGCAAAACCGTAAAGGACTCCAGAGAAATGCCCTATCAAGAACGCGACAAAGGCTATAGCTAGATTGGTGAGCGGTCCAGCAATAGCAACCAGCGCCATTCCCCATTCCTTCCACTTGAGGTTTCGATTGTCAACTGGCACAGGCTTAGCCCCGCCAAAGACTGGCGCATGCATAATATATAGCAGCACCGGCACAATTATAGACATATATGGGTCAATGTGTTTGATAGGATTTAATGTAAGTCTACCAGCGTATTTAGCGGTTTTATCGCCTAGCCAATAAGCTACCACACCGTGCATGAGCTCATGCAAAATAACAGAGATAAGAACAATTGAAAGAATGATAACGACTGATAAAATGTCGTTCATTAGTTAAGCACCACTACTTCTTTAGTAGCTGGCAAGCTCTCGAGGTTCTTTACCTTGAGCTTCTTTTCGGTACGAGCAGTAAGTTTAAGGTCTGATACCATGGCATCTACATTGCCCATAGAGACAACGAGCTTTGGTTCGATTTCGCGGATTGCACGAACAGATGAAGTACAGAGAATGTCTGCGACAATATCATCGAGACCTTCTTCGATACCACCAAGGATACCAGTATGAACGCCGCCGATTTCTACATCATAAATAGTCTTGCCACTCTCGGTAGCAATACCACGAATGGTAGCTTCGCCAATTTCGAATTCGCCAGGACCGGTGATTTTGCCAACAGCAAGGCCAGCATCAATTACAGCGTCAGCGATGTTAAACTTAAGGCTAGTGGTCTTAGTATTAATGATGATCTCGTCTTGGTTTTTGCTTTCGATGTCAAACATATTGTCTCCTTATTTTATGATTTTCTCTGGATCGTAGATTTCGGCGATTTCCATCTCGAATACATCGAGGACGAAGCGGTCACGGACGTTCTTCCTGTAGATATAATCATCTGGTGAAAGGATTACATAATTCATTGGCTTGCCCATTTTCTTCTCGATAACTTCTGCCCAACGGGTAAGCTTCTTGGTCTTGTCGTTGCCTACGATAAGCATGTCTATGCCTTCTTGGCCTGGCAAACGATTAGTAATAACGAGGCCTTTTAGATAATTCTTTACTGGACGGCAATAATCTTCCCAAGTGTTCTCTTTTACATCCTTTTCGCGAGTTGAATCAATCTTTTTAGCAAAGATTTCAATCATTGGACGGTAGAATGGATGTTTTTGATTAGCCGAGTAATAAGTTTTGTTGTCAAAATTCTCGTTTTTAATGATTCCGATGCTTTCGAGATTGAGGAGTTCCCTACGGACGGAATTAATTTGTTCGTCGATTACGCGAGTCATCTCACGCACGTAAAAAGATTTTTCAGGGTTTTCGTAAAAGAGTTGCAGAAGCTTAGCTCGAGTCTTGGAGCCGAACAATTTTTCAATTGGTGTGTTTGCAACTTTACTCATTCTGTATATATTTTATCACGAATGGATAAATATTTTCAAGCGGTAGCCAATTTATTTCCGGATTTCGTTTAAACCAGGTCATTTGGCGTTTTGCCAGATGCCAATCTTCATAAAAACATTGTTCTTTTGCTTCGTCTAATGTAAGTTCTTTGTTAATATATTTCCACGCATACTCATAAATATTGCTCTTCATGGCGCCGCTACCAAAACCATATTTTTTTACGAGCATTTTAGTTTCGTCGTAGAGCTCGTCACAAAACATTTGATCAATTCTTTTCTTCAATCTTTCGCGAAGTTCCTCCGTTCCCCACTTCACGCCGATAAGCAAATAATCGCCTTTTACCTCTGTTCTGTCTGTACAAGTTTTTTGTTCAAAGTCGCCAATCTTGGCTCCGGTTGGGCCTTTGAATTTGTAGTCATAAATAAGCGCATCAATGTATAGTCCGGTGCCGCCAGCGATGATCGGAACCTTTCCGCGAGACTTAATATCTGCGATTTTCCCTTCTGCATAGGCCTTCCAGTCTGACACAGTAAATCTATCGCCAGGCTCCACTAGGTCTAGGCCGTAGTGAGGCACCCCGTCTTGCTCTTCTGGGCTGGGCTTGGCTGTACCGATGTCCATGCCTTTGTAAATCGCACGAGAGTCGGCGGAAATAATCTCGCCACCGATAGCTTTAGCGATCTCAATAGATACCCCGGTCTTGCCTGAGCCCGTAGGACCTAGAATAACTATTGTAGGAACAAAAAGTAGCTTCTCGGAAGCGCTCAAGGGCGCTAGCCCAAGCTTTACTTCCTCGAAGCTATCTTTTTGTTCCATCTATACCTTTTTTATGTATTCTGCGAGATCAGAGAGAGCGACTTTTTCTTCTTTGTCGCGAAGACGTACAGAAACAATTCCCTCTTCGGCGTCTTTTGGACCGACGATAATTACACAAGGAATCTTCATCTCAGTAGCACGACGAATCTTCTTGCCAAGAGAGTCAGCAGAATCGTCGATATTGATGCGAAGCTTATTATTCTCGATAGGCTCGTCTAGGACAACCTCGTCTAGAACGTCTTTAATCTTAGAAACATAGTCTGACACTTGATCATTTACGGTAAGGATACGGACGTTCTCCGGGGCACACCACATTGGGAACCAGCCAGCAGTATGTTCGATATAAATGCTCATAAAGCGCTCAATAGAGCCCACGAGAGCACAGTGAATCATTACTGGGGTCTTCTTGGTGCCATCAGCATCAGTATACTCTAGGTGGAAGCGAGTAGGCATTGCATAGTCTAGCTGTACAGTAGCAAGCTGCCATTCGCGGCCCAAGGCATCTACAGCCATAAAGTCCATTTTTGGGCCGTACATAGCGGCTTCGCCAAGACCAATGAAATAATCCATCTTGTACTTCTCTGCCATGTCCTTGATGGCATTCTGAGCCTTCTCCCACATTTCTGGAGTGCCGATATAGCCGTCGCCGTCATCGCGGAATGAGAGACGAAGATGCAATTTCATATCGATTCTCTTGTAGAGATCTTTGGCGGATTCAATAAGCTCGCCAAAGATGTCACCGATTTGATCTTCAGTACAGAATACGTGTGAATCGTCTTGGGTAATAGCGCGTACGCGAGAGAGGCCACCAAGCTCACCTTTTCTTTCGTCACGATAAACCATAGTGGTTTCTAGGTATTTAATAGGGAGATCCTTATAGGAACGTGGTGAACCAGCAAAGATTTGAGAGTGATGAGGACAAGATACAGGCTTGATTGCTAGATGGTCACCGGATTCTTGAGAGATGAATTGAAGCATCTCTGGGAACTTTTCGTAGTGGCCAGAAGTTTTATAGAGATCCACGTTTGCAATGTGAGGAATACAGACTTTCTTATAGCCATTCTTAATGCGATAGCTCTGAGTAAATTCATTAATAAGATCGCGAAGAACTGTACCACGTGGGGTAAATAGTGGGAGACCAGAGCCAACTAGGTCTGAGAAGCAGAACAAATCTAGTTGCGCACCTAGTTTGCGGTGGTCACGAGCTTTTGCTTCTTCTTGTTGCTTTAGATATGCATCTAGTTCTTCTTCGGTATCAAAGGCTAGACCATAAATACGGGTAAGCATTTCGCGCTTCTCATCGCCGCGCCAGTAAGCACCGGCTACGCGAATTAGCTTAAATGCGCCAACTTCTTTTAGAGAGTCAACGTGTGGGCCTTTACAAAGATCAGTAAAGAGATCGCCCATATCATAGAAGGAGATTTCTTCCCCGTCTGGGAGCTCATTAATTAGTTCAACTTTGTACTTTTGGCCGTTGTTCTCAGCCCATTTCAAAGCTTCTTCCTTTGAAACGGTGCGTTTCTTCATTTCGAGGCCACGCGCAATAATGCCGCGCATCTTTTTCTCGATTTTTGGAAGATCAGCATCGGAAATTTTTACGTCGCCGAAGTCGATATCATAATAGAAGCCATTCTCAATAGCTGGGCCAATGCCAAATGTTGTTGTAGGATAAAGTTCCTTCACCGCGGCAGCAAGCACGTGGCTAAGAGTATGTCTCATTTTTTCGGTTTTTTCCATGCTTTATCCTTTCTGTATATTAACCTATTTATTATACCATATTATATGGATAATAACAGGATCATTACAGGCATGGTGATTACAGAAAGAATAGTGGAGACCGTGACGAGTTCAGAGGCCTCAATATTGTTGCCGCCGTATTTGGTTGCAAAGAGCCCTAGAGAGGTGGCGGTTGGGAGTGCCTGGATAAGTGTACAAACGTTAATCACTTCGGCTGGGAAATTTAGAGCCTTCAAGGCCCCGAAGGTGATGAGTGGGCCTAGGATTAGCTGTGACACAGCAGTGATAATCAGTTTCCACTTCTTGAACAAATTTTTGTAATCTGCGCGCGAGAGCATAAAACCAATACAAATAATAGAGAGCGGCGTGGTGGCATTTCCAACGAATCCAACCGAACCCGTAATAAACTCTGGCAATCTGATGCCGGTAAGGAAGATGATCATGCCTAGTATCACAGCAATAATATTTGGGTTCGTGATAATACTTTTGAACAGTTTAAAAGTAACTTTGTGCTCGAAGAGCCAGATACCATACGAAAAGAGCGCAATATTAAACGCAATAATAAAGCCACAGTAGGCGATAATTCCTGTAGGGCCAAAGGTGTTTGCCACGATTGGATAGCCCAAGAAAGTGGCATTATTAAAAATAAAAGCAAACTGCGATTCATAGCGAAGACCACCCTTGAACCACCATTTATTAAAGAGAATGCGCGATGCTAGAATTAACATTAACATCACTAAAACACCAGCAAGGAGACCAGACGAGAACAAAGATAATGATTCCTCGCTATACTCTGCCGGGAACGCCATGAAAAGCGATGCTGGCATAAAGATAGTGAGGAGGAGATTCGTGATTTCCTTGTTTGTGCCTACGCTTATAAGCTTCTTTTTACCGAGGAAAAACCCTAGCACTAAGATAAGCGCAAGACTACCAAGACGGATATAAAAGTCGCCGAGTTCAATCTGCATACGCTTATTATACCATACCGCGATACCTCTATTGCTTAATGATCGCACCACGAATGCCGAGGCTTTTTAGGGTTGCTCGATATAGCTCGTTAAAGCCATCGTGAATTTTGAGATTCCTGCTGAAGATATCAGTTAGCACCGGTTCAATATCGGCAAACTGCGAGCAGGCTAGGATCATTTCTTTTGGGAAAAAATTTTTCGAAACGATAGCTTCCAGCAAAATTTCTTCTATTTCTTCCCTTGTTAGCTCGCCATCGTCTATCTTTGACGGCCATTCATCTAGTGGCAAAGTGAGAGTATGGCGTTTCAACCTTGCTACGTAGTTCTTAAAGCTAATTGTACGAGCCACCCCGGTCGTAGTGAGAATAATTGTCTTTCTATCCATAAAGGTCGTCGGTAATTCCAGCCCAAACCCGATGAACTTTTGGTTTTTATACTTGCGACGAAAATATTTAATGCTCGTAATGGACACAAAGTAGTTTGCTATGACAATAAGGTCAACTCTACCTAAATATGGCCTGAGAGCCTCCTCGGCCGTACGACGCGCTTCTCTTTTGTTATGCATGTACTTGTTCGCGTTACGCCAGTCGATAACTCGGATTACCTCCACGGTATTTAGATTATCTTTTATCTTGTCCGCAAATAATTCCCCACCAAAACCGCTATCTAGTACTACGATTTTTAGCATTTAAAAATAACCCTTTCTCCTCCAACACCCGGATTGTATCATGAGCTGAACAAATAAATTTTGCAAATTCACGAGTTTTGCTACATTTGTAGCAAAAAACACGAAAAACGTGATAAATAGTAGCAAAAAATAAACCCCAGCGGGGTTTCTCGTTGTGGTGGGGCTCTATTAGCCAGGTTTTAACGGTATATAAAGAAGGCTTACGCCTGAAGGCGATAACTTGCACCTCATGGTATAATTACGTAATATGGTATATTTGGACTATGCGGCAACATCGCCTATGTTGCCAGAGGTGCTTAATGCTATGCACGACGCGGAAACGCGTTTCTTTGCGAATGCATCGGCTTTGCATACTCCTGGACACCTAGCGATGAATGAAATCGAAGATGTGCGAAAAACTTTAGCTAAACTAATTGGCGCAAAACCTTCTGAAATTATATTTACTTCTGGTGCTAGTGAGTCGAACAATACGATTATTCGCACGTTTGCAGGGCATCAAATTGAAACTTCGCCGCTCGAACACCACTCAATCATTGAACTTGCCAATAAGGTCTCTGGCGATAAGCTTCCGAAACTATATTCGTATATGCTCGCCAATAACGAAATCGGTGAGATTTTAGATGTTCAAAAAATTGTAAAAGAAGCGCGAAGCCTTACAACCCCGAAAGAAGATTCGCTTTTTGAGCCGATTTCTGAATGGGGTAAACCATTAGTAACCGACCGACGTGGTGCCTATGTACACTCGGATTTAACGCAGGTGCTTGGTAAGATTCCAATTAACGTTTACGAGCTCGGTCTAGATTACGCTACTTTTAGTGCGCACAAAATCGGTGGACCTATTGGCGTCGGCGCACTTTATGTTAAAGAAGGCGTTCCGCTTACTCCGCTAATAATTGGTGGAAACCAGGAGAATAAACGCCGCGGTGGCACCTATAACACTGTTGGCATTATTGGCTTCGGCGCTGCTCTCAAAAAGATTCAGCGCGAGAAGAGCTGGGAGCAATACGATACGCACGTTCGCAAGCTCCGCGATCTCTTAGCGCGGAGAATTCTTGCTGAAATACCAGGTAGTAGTCTCAATACCGATATAACCCCAGGCAAATCCCTGCCAAATATCCTTAATGCTTCTTTCCAGGCCGCCGAAGGAGAGTCGATTCAGCTGTATCTCGACGCTGAAGGTATAGTGGTTTCGACTGGTTCGGCCTGTGCGTCTGGTGATATAAAGCCGAGCCATGTCCTGATGGCGAAAACTGGCGACGCCGAAATAGCTCATTCGTCTGTTCGTTTCTCGTTTGGGTTAGATAATACTGAAGCAGACATCGAAAGAGTAATGGAAGTTTTACCAGGAATAATTAACCGCTTACAAAAAATCAGCACCGTAAGAATGAAGGAGACATAATGGAAAACCAAGAATGGGTTTATTCAGATAAAGTAAAAGATCATTTCATGAATCCGCGCAATTTTCTCTTTGGCGAAGAAAGCCAGTTTGATTATGATGCGGTTGGGACCGTCGGGAATCCAGTCTGTGGTGACCAGATGAAGATGTACATCAAAGTCGAAGATAATAAAATAACTGATGCGCGTTGGAAAACTTATGGCTGCGCATCAGCGATTGCTTCAACCTCGGCGCTTTCCGAAATGATAAAAGGCAAAACTATCGACGAAGCATTAAAAATTGATGCTAAGGCGATCGATGACTATCTTGGGAACTTACCGAAACATAAATTTCACTGTTCGATCCTTGGCCACGAAGCGCTTGCTGATGCGGTAAAAGAATACGAAAAAAACCATTCTGCAGGCGAAGGAATTTACCAGCCGAAATTATAGAGGTAAATTACAATTTTTTACGAGGCGAGCCGCCACTAGCAGAACAAAAAATTAAACCCCTGCGGGGTTTACTTTCTTGTTCTGGTGGGTGATGAGGGGCTCGAACCCCCGACCTTCTCGGTGTAAACGAGACGCTCTAGCCAACTGAGCTAATCACCCGTATTTGCTATTATACTACAAATCCTAGATTATTACAAGCGTATAACTATTTTTTTACAAATTTCTTAGTAACGTCGAACTTTTCCATGTAAAAACCGAGCATAAGGCGAGTCTGTGCGTAGAATGCTGCGATAGACTGGTAAAGAATAGATGTGACAGGAATTAGAATCCATTGGAGTAGCATCAAGATGCCACGACTTTTACGGTATTTCTCTGGACGAGGAGGCAACATTCTGAAAGATACGAGTACAGTGATGGCGAGGCCAATCATAGCAACAGTCTCAATGATACTAACGATATTTGGCAAGTTATAGGCCACCATAGCGTGCGAGGAGACATTCATGATCATTGGCACCCATGCGCCAAACGTAATAATCGGAGCCATCATTGCAAGCGTAATATGACCATCTAGAAGGCGCCAGAACTTTGGGAATAGACGCCAGAATGAGATTATACGACGGCTACGTGGTACAAAGAGTTTCGAGCCCACATAGGCGATGTCCGAAGCGCCATAGTACCAACGACGAACTTGGACAAACTGCGCTTTTACAGTCTTTAAGAATGTCTCGTCGATTACTGCATCCTGGTAGATTTGGATACGAATTGGGAGTACCGAGTAGTCCCCGCTGAAGAAGAAGAGGCTACGCCAGTATTGGTGACCATCTTCTACGATGGTGCGCTTGCTCCAAAAGTCCATAGCCTTGAGAGCCTGGAAAGGCTGAGAGTGGGACGCGAAGTTTCTAAGCGTATGTGGGCGCATCGTAGAAATCACGTTAAAGAAGGAGTTTGATACGGCAATCACACGAGATGGCGCTGGCGCATCCCAAATGTTATTCATAAACAGAGATACTGGCTGGTAGCTAAGTCTCTGGCGATTTGGATGGGTAATAAACTCATAAGCTACAGAGTCTAGATATTTCTTTGCCATATGGTTGTCGCTATCTAGAGACGTCACGATAATGTTGTCTACCGGAAGATGTTTTTTGTCGATGTATTCAGAGAGTTGATACCCTGCGTAAGTAAGGTTTGGGCCTTTACCGACCACTTCGCCAGGAATATCTCCAGGGTGTTTGCTTAGAATAAAATCTTTGAACACGCCTTTAAACTCTGCGGCAAGTTCCTTTGCAGTCTTTTCCATTTGTTCCCCGCCGCGCTCTTCGTATGCCAATACAAAGATGATGCGTTCGTTTGGAAAAGTAGTATTCACCACAGACTTAATAGATGGGAGGAGCACATCTTTCCCTTCGTTGTAGGCAGTCATGATTACAGCGTGAAGGGTTTTGGCTGGGTCTGGATATTCGCTACCCATAGCTGCCATGATTTTAAGATTCTCGACGTGCTCGTCAAAGTGATAGCTTCTAGAATTATCATCATGTAGGCGCTCATAGGCATCGTGCGGATGCTCCAAATCTTCCATACGGGCCCGCCAATCTACGCGTTCAGCGCGCTTGATCACCTCATACCCCTGGATGGTGCGGTAGGCAACGCCTACGGCTTTCACGAGAGTAGACGCGATAATGATGAACAAATAAATTGCACCGAGTACTGGGCTTAAAACAGACAAGACAAAGAGCAAAACGATAGCTCCGTATGAGATTACCCCTGGCAATATTTCAAGGAAACGATAAAGGGTAGTGCGTTTACCTTGTGGGATTTCAAGGTTTCGTCGCATTTTAGCCCTCTTGGAGTAATCTATTTAATACTACGAAAGCGCCCACAGCTAACATTAGTGTAGTAATTAGGAAAAACTTTGTCATACCAGCACCACGGCGATGGTAAATTTTTACAGCAATAAAGTTATGCACGATGCCAAACACTACACCAAGGATTGGGAAAGCGAGCATATCGGTCCAAGCACCATCCTGGTAGCCGCCGATATCACCATAGCCAATCTTTACGACTGCACTGTTTGGATTTAGGTTGATAATACCAAAAACAAATAAAGCAATTGAAATAACAAGATTCAGAATCATTAGGATAAGCATCCAACGTTCTTCGAAATAAATCTTTTTAAAATCTTCTAGGTATGTTTTCATTTCTTCCCTGCGAGTTTATCAATCACCAAGTTGAGATGTTGCATAAAGATAACGTCGCCAACGATACTGACAATGCCAGTGGCAATCATGAGCCAGCCTGCTAGCCAGATAGTGCCACCAGTGGTGAAGGTTACGATAATACCAATTACCATCATGATGAGAGAGATCACAATGAGTTGTTTCCAATTGTCTACTTTTGCAGCGCGAAGCTTAGTAGCAGTATTTAGACGGACGAGTGATTCGTAGATGATGAGAATACCAATGATTACACTAAAGATTTGCGCTACGGCTTGACCAGCAACAAATGCAGCAATACCAAGTAGAACACAGATTACACCAGAGAGAAGTTTGTTATTGAAATAATCCTTATTGCCGTCTTCTAGGAGGTAGCTGATGATGATTACGCCACCCCTTACAATAAAGAAACCGCCAACAAGGAAGGCGATAAGAGTAACGATAGTATCCGGCATAAGTACACAAAGAAGACCGAGGATAATCAAAATTAGAGATTCGAGCACTGCAGACCATGCGGTTTTCTTGATATCGCTGCCCGCTTGTTCGATTGGGTTTTTGATAATTTCCATTTTAGTCATTTCTTCTCCTTCTTTGTGGAGCCGTTGGCAGGGATCGAACCTGTGACCTGCTCGTTACGAATGAGCTGCTCTACCAACTGAGCTACAACGGCACTGCTATAATTATAGCATAATTTATTTCTTTACAGAGTTCAATGTATGCATAAGCTTTTGGCGTGCATGAGGGGTGATGATTTTGTCTAGCCAGCTAGACTTTGGGGTCTGGTTTTTAGAGGTGAGGATCTCTACAATATCGCCCTGTTCAAGTTTTTTGTTCAAGTTGCTCATCTTACCGTTGATCTTTACACCAATGACATGGTCGCCAATTTCTGAGTGGAGACGGTATGCAAAGTCTAGAGGAAGTGAGCCTTTTGGAAGGTCAATAATGTCTCCTTTTGGAGTGTAGACAAAGATCTTATCAGCGAATAGATTAAGTTTCAACTTCTTATAGTCTACTTTTTTGCCTTCGCGAAGCTTGGCTGCGGTCATCTGAAGTTCAGTAATCCAGAGAAGGTTGGTTGGGAGATGCTCAATCTTCCCCTTCTTGTAGTTCTCGGTAAGCTTTTGTTCGTTATAGTAGAAGCTGGCAGCAAGACCACGCTCGGCGTATTCATGCATTTCTTTGGTACGAATCTGGAATTCTACGATACGCTTATCTTTGGTAATGACCGTAGTATGAAGAGATTGATAACCATTTTGCTTTGGCATCGCAATATAATCCTTAATGCGACCACCCATTGGGGTATAAAGCGAGTGGATGATACCGAGGGCCAAGTAACAGTCGGTGATGTCGCCGACAATTACACGTAGCGCAATGAGGTCATAAATCTCGTTGATATTTTGATTATGTTTGGCAAGTTTTTTGTGAAGTGAGTAAACTGACTTCACACGACCGGAGAGCTCAAACTTAATTTTCTCTTTTTTGAATGCTTCAGAGATCTCATCTTCAATCTTTTTCAATGATTTTGCGGCGGATTTGTTATACTTTTCGATCATGTCCTTAAGATAGGCGTAGCGCTTTGGATCGACGTACTTAAAGGACAGATCTGCCATCTCCACGCGAAGAAGACCCATATTGAGACGATCTGCCAGAGGAGCGAATACCTCAAGAGTTTCTTTAGCAATCTTTTTCTGCTTGTCCGGTGGAAGGGCGCTAAGGGTACGGAGATTATGTAAACGATCTGCAAGCTTAATGATAAGTACACGAATGTCATCACCGAGGGCAATCATGAGACGAAGGAAGTTGTCCTTGGTCTCTGGGAGGTAGGTATCGATATCGCGCATACCGGTACGAGCGGTAGAAAGTTTGGTAACGCCATCCACTAGGAATGCAACAGATTCGCCAAATTCTTCTTTGATAGTTGCGAGAGTCAAATCGGTATCCTCTACAGTATCATGCAAAATACCAGCAATAATAGTATCCTCGTCCATTCCCCATTCTTCGAGGATTTTCTTTACGGCCATTGGATGGATAATGTATGGCTCGCCAGTTTTTCTAAACTGACCTTCGTGAGCTTGCTTGGCCATTTCACATGCACGTTTAACACGCTCTGAATCTTTAGTGTTCATAAGACCATTATAACAGATTTGGATTTAGCGGGCGACACAGCGGACGGTAACCTCGTAACCGCCCAAGGACCAGTAGGTCACACCATCGCCACCGTCTGATAGGATACGTGCATCATTGTTGGTTTGTGCTTCACTAGTCCAAGCACGTTGACCAGTAGGAAAAGCAGTATACATACTCCATGTTCCAGTGAAATAATATGGTGCATAAATGATTCTATTTACACCGCCAATTTTTTTGCAGCAGTAATAAATGTCTCGTATTCTGAGCTACGCGGAAGTTTCCAGTTGACTGGGCAAACTGAATCTGGCATAGTTATACCTGCAACTTGGGCTGGCACATTATCTACCGCTATGGCGGCTGCCCAGTTATAATAGATGCCTAAGTGCGAATGCTCACAGTGCTCTTCGGTATATCCTCCAGCTGTGCATTCAGCAAGTGTACCAAATAAATGTACACTGTCGTCCGTTTCATCGATAATATTATAATGGTTTACTGGTGAACCGCCAGCACGGTGTACAGTATTATTCGGTTCGCGACTGACTGGCGTTCTTAGCCAATCCCATCTCTGACCGAGTTCATTCACGGTGATAGCTGCCGTTGGCGGGGTCCAACTAGTACGCTCACTTCCCTCACCATAACCGATATCAGTTGTATCATGGGTAAGAGTCTCGCCAGTAATATAGAAGTTTAAGTCTTGAGTCATCCAGCAGCGGCCATCTTCGGCCTTGATAATCCAGTAGGAATACCAGTCTCTTTTATCTACTACATGGGCAGTAGAACGAGTAACCGTAGCGGAAGAACAAATGTTAGATGCCATGTCCTGCATTGCGAAGCGATTGTCTTTTGCTGGGACACCCTCATAATCTGATACAGAGGTAGCCTCGCGGTATGTTATCGCGCTTGTCTGTGGATCTACAGAAATCGGAACATACATGCCTTTACCAGCGGCAGTGTAAGCTATTTCATATGCACGCTGCAACGTGGTACCGGTAGTGCCGGATGGGTTGTCTGAGATTGGAAAGCCCTCGTCTACCCAGATAGCGTAGAGAGTAACATTTTTGTTCACGCCAGTATTCTCTGCTGTATAGGTTGCACCGTCATCATATACCATGCCATTACTATTAGATTGCGCAGTGCTCCAGCCAATGAATTTCTTGCCACTTGGTGCCGTAAACCCATTCGTCGGCAGAGCTTCAGAGCTGCCCGCAATAATGACTACATCCTCCATTGTGCCACTACCCCCGTTCGGGTTAAAGTGTATAGTGTGCTTTGCCAAAGTAGAGTTGGTCACTGCTTGGAAATTAAGAGTAGTTTCGTATGCACCAGAGATGGTTGATGCTCCTACTTTTGCTGCGAGGGTTAAAGTAGTAGTATCGCCATTGGTTGGGCCTTCTGTGATCCAAGCTGGGGATGAAACTGGAAGAGATGGGCTAATACCAAAGTAGTTGTCTCCTACGATTTTGTAGCCCCATGAGTCCGAGGTGAAATCTTGTTCACTGTAGCCATTTTCGTTTAGTACGAGCGAGTTTATCTTGCGGTATTCTTGTTCTTCACCAATAAGTTCCGTGCGGATAAGCGCGGAGCTATCTACGGCGTTGGTCGGAGACATCGTAAGCGTGTAGCCGGTCATGTTGTTGGTAGCAACTTTTACACTAAGGTTAGCCGTACCAAAAGCTGTACCAGAAGCGGTTGGGTTTAGGTTTATTACTGCTGGGTCTGTTGGGATAGTGAGTTCCAAAACTACTTGGTTTACATCTACTGTGAAAGTTGAGGTAGATGGATTTGTAGCAAAGGTATTGCCACAACAAAAAGCACTAGTAGACAAAGTAAGAATCGCTGCCCAATAACGCTTATGCATGAGTTGATTATAACACATTATTTAGCAATACAACGAACGCTCATTTGGAACGAGCTTACGAGAGGAAGGGTCCAGTTTATTGCTCCATCAGAAATGCTCATTGCGCTGTTACAACCCTCTCTACAAATTGTTGAAGACCAATATGTTACGCTGGAACCCTGCACAAAGCCAGGAGCGGTTGAGAATGGAATGCGGTGAACTAAGCGGAATGAATACGTCTGGGCATTTATTGCATCCGTGAATGGTGAATACATTTTATGGAGCTCGTCACCATGTACCGTATCTTGCGTGAGGTTGCCCGTAGGTAGGCGCCAATTCGCCGGGCAGATATCTTCTTTAATCGTAAAAGCGTCGTTTACATCCCAAACATACTGTCTTTCCGGGTAACAATATGTACCGACGGACGTAGCGCAAAGCGTATACCAAGCACCATTCTTCCATCCGTGTTCTTGTGACAAAGCATCTATAGCTACGTCGTCTTTTCCGGTTAGGTAGACAACTGGATCAGTATAGGTGTATGCTGACCCGGAGTAAACTGGTGTAGTAGTCCATCCAGATTTTGAAGTGGATTGAGCACCAGTAAAGTTGCGAATAGCGGCGTCGGTAGCGTTGGTGTTGGAAGAGCTAAGTCTAGTTTTCACGGCGCTGTCGGTTGGGTTCAAAGTTAGGTTGTCTAACATCCAGCAACGATTATCCAAAGTTTTGCCAATCCAGTATGATGAATAGTCGCGGATATCTAACACTTGAGCCATGGAGTTTGTCTCTGTCACGCTCGCACAAAGTTCCGTAGATATATCTTGGATTAAGAATCTGTATTCACTTGAAGCAATGCCATTGTAATCTTCTGGCGAAGTAGCCTCACGGTAAGCGTTGCCATCCGGGATATACATTCCCTTTCCTGCTGCAGTGTAGGCAATTTCGTAAGCGCGCTGGAGAGACGTAGTACCAGCTGCAGAGCTACCGTTGCTGGAAGTTGGGAAGTTTTCGTCTGCCCAAATTGCATATAACTCAATGCTTCTGTTGTAGCCCGAATCTTCTGGAACGTAGGTTGCCCCATCAGCATAAACCCTGCCGCCAAGGCCGTTTTGTTCCGTGCTCCAACCGATGAATTTTTTGCCGGTAGGTGCAGTAAATGTGTTTTCCGGAATCGTTGCAGTATCGCCTACTAGCACAATCATGTTTTGCATAGAGCCAGTACCACCGTTGGCATTAAAATGTATGGTGTGTTTTGCCAAAGTAGAATTTGTTACTGCTTGGAAATTAAGTGTAGTTTCATATGCACCAGAAATGGTAGATGCTCCTACTTTTGCTGCGAGGGTTAAAGTAGTAGTATCGCCATTGGTTGGGCCTTCCGTAATCCAAGCTGGAGATAAAACTGGAAGAGATGGGCTAATACCAAAGTAGTTGTCTCCTACGATTTTGTAGCCCCATGAGTCCGAGGTGAAATCTTGTTCACTGTAGCCATTCTCGTTTAGTACCAGTGAATTGATTTTACGATATTCTTGTTCATCGCCAATTAGTTCTGTACGAATGAGTGCAGAATTATCTACAGCATTGGTTGGAGACATGGTGAGAGTGTATCCAGTGACATTATTAGTAGCTACTTTGATGTTTAGATTTGCAGTACCAAAAGCTGTACCAGAAGCGGTTGGGTTTAGGTTTATTACTGCTGGGTCTGTTGGGATAGTGAGTTCCAAAACTACTTGGTTTACATCTACTGTGAAAGTAGAGGTAGATGGATTTGTAGCAAAGGTATTACCACAACAAAAAACACTAGTAGACAAAGTAAGAATCGCTGCCCAATAACGCTTATGCATGAGTTGATTATAGCACATTATTTGGCAATGCAACGAACGCTCATGCCAGTAGCACGGCTATAATTGCTCGCTGTGCCAAAGTTGGCGTAGTTGAAATAGATGTGCATAGACTGGGAAACGTTTGAGACGGTGCTAGACCAATAATCCCCATTAAAACCAGCACCTAAGAGTAACCCTGTGTTAGAATAATAGCCGCTACGTACGAAGAACAGAGGACTTGCCGAGGCGGCTCCATCTTTATTGTCCCCAGTGGTTGGGAGAGCGTCATATGCTTCAAACAAATATCTAAACTCATTCTTCGGATCTAGTTCTCCGCTATAAATCGTCGGAAGTCTCCATCCGGCAGGGCAAATTGATGACTGCGGATTATTACTTACATTAGAAAACGTAGAAGACGTATAAGTATTCGAGTTATTTGAAGCAATTGCGGCAGACCAGTTGTATATATTTCCCACATGGCCATGTGTGCCGTTGCCAGCATATGGGGTTGTATTAAATTTGCCCCTCGCACTACCTCTCATATAATTACAGCCTGCATAATTATTTGTTTCATCGCTTTTACAGTTAGCATCACTGGTCCCACCATACCAAGTATCCGTCCAATAATAGTTTCCCGGGTCAAAGGAACTTGGCAACGTCGTACTGTTTGTCCATCCGCTAATAGTACCGGAGGTTGCATCGATTGTTGAACTTGCCGGCTGCCAGTTTGATACAAGATCCGTATCGGCCGGCGTATATGTTTTTGTCGCATCAATATTGTGATCTAGATTTTGAGTCATCCAACAGTGGTTATCTTTTGCCTTTAATACCCAATAAACTTTGTTGTCACGATTATCTAGAAGTTGAGCTTCTTCTCCCTCATCCACTGCATTACAAATATTAGAAGACATGTCCTGCATTTGGTAGTATTCATTATTTCCTACAGCTACTTTGTTCTTGCCGGCATCGTAGAAAGCGCGGTTAAACGTACCTAATTCACCCTCCGCGTCGGCTTCGGTGCGAGCTACACAACGAATAGATGTACCATCATATCTACGAGGGGCGCCAGTTAGGGTAGTATTCGTGGAAGAAAAAGTCAGAGTATAGGCATGCGAATCTCCGTAAACCGTACTCGATAAAATATTTCCACGATTACCTGCATAGCGCAATACACCAGTTAGCATATCTCCACCGCGAATAAGATATAATGGACTAGACATAAGCGCTTGGTCTCTTACGGTCCCGCTCGTATCATAAGCATTATAGGCGTTAAGAAAACCTTCAAAATCGTTAACGGGCGCCGTTACTGGAAGCTTCCATCCCTTTGGGCAGATAGATGTGGACAAATTAGTGCCATTAACAGTAAAACTCGTAGTATTATTAGAGGCTACCGCCGCAGACCAGTTGTAATAATTCCCTACGTGACCATGTGTGCCGTTTCCAGCATATGGGGTCGTAGCAAACTTTCCGTTTGCGTTGCCAGCCAAATAGTTACAGCCGGCGTTCGAATTGTCATCCGTAGATGGACAATCGCCCGTAGAATAAAACCAGGTATCCGTAAAGTACCAGTCGCCTGGGTCTACTGAATATGGGGTATTGTTGTCATTGGACCAGCCCGAAACTGTTCCAGTAGATTGGTCGATGCCTGCTGGTTGAATAGTGGCTCTCGCTGGTGTCCAGTTTGCGAGAACGTCTGTATTGTCTGGCGTATAGTAGCCCTCAGTGGTAACAATGTCATGGTCTAAGTTTTGGGTCATCCAGCATTTGCCATCTTTTGCTTTCAAGATCCAGTAGACTTTGTTGTCACGATCATCAATGACTTGGATTTCACTTTCGTCTGCGGAAGAACAAATAGTTGGAGTCATGTCTTGCATTTTGTATAATGCTACTTGTTCTGTGGTACCGTTTCCATCAATGTCTGCAGTGATAGTCTTTCTAGATTTACCATTCAAGGCATAGTAGTCTGCAAGAGTAGATGGGCTTGGAGTATTGGCTACGGCTGTGAAAGTGAGTGTAGTGCTATATGTACCTGCCTTAATGCTGCTATCTACTTTTGCTGCAAAGGTAATATTGTGGGTGTTATTCTTTGCTGCTTCATTACTTGTCCAAGTTGCTGGAGCTATGGTAGTTTCTAGTGGGAAGTAGTTATCTCCTGTTAGCTTGTAACCCCATTTGTTTACTGTGAATTCTTGTTCTGTGTAACCACCTTCTTTTGTGGTTAGTGTTTCTATTCCTGTTTCACTTTGTTCTGCATTTGGACGAGAGATGGTAGTGCTGTCTATGCTCATGCTAAGGTTATAACCATACATGTTATTAGTGCCTACTGTAGCAGTGAGGGTGGCAGAATCGAAGGAGTTTATTCCAGCGGATGGAGTAAGGGAGATGTTTACTGAGCTAGGTACAGAAAGCTGGAGGATAGGACTTACTGTGGCAGTGATATCTGTGGAAGCGGAAGTGTTGGAGGAAAAAGTCACAGATGCCAAAACCAAAAAAGAGAGCAACGCCCCACCACGTAGCGCTCTTTTTTTTAACATAATTTTTTGATGAGCTCCTTTAGCTCAGTATCATTTTTGCATTTAAAAGTAAGGCTACGGCCTTTGATGCTAGCCACAACATTGTACTTAGCAGCCAAAGCATCTTCTTCTTTGCGGTAAGCATCGCGCTTCATGGCTGCGGCGCTAGATTTCTTGGTGTTGTCAGCAAAGTAGCGTTCTACCTTACGAGCAGTCCAGCCCTCTGAGACAATCTTTGGAAGAACCTTCCTGATGGTTTCTTCGTCGCGAGAAACGAGTGGGCGCATCACACCTTCAGTGAGTTTTTCCTTTACCATGGTTTTCTTGACGTCTTCTGGGAGATTTAGAAGTCTCAAAGTATTCTGAACAGTCTGTTCGGACTTGCCTACCTTAGCAGCGATATCTTCAGCAGTAAGGTTAAACTGGGTCTTTAGCTTGGCGTAGGCAGTAGCGAGCTCGATAGCGTTCAAGTCTTCACGCTGAGCGTTCTCGATGATAGATAATTCTAGGCGGTTTTGGGAGTCTAGAGTACGGATGATAGCTGGGATCTTAGTAAGGCCAGCAATCTTGGATGCGCGCCAACGGCGTTCACCAGCAACGATCTTGTACTTCCCTTCTTCTTTTGTAACTACGATTGGCTGGAGTACTCCGTGTTCCTTAATAGAAGCAGCAAGAGCATTCAATGCTTCTTCGCTAAACTCACGACGAGGCTGTTCTTCGTCGCGGATAACATCTTCGATCTTTAGCTCTTTTAGCTCGGAGTCTTTCTTGTCTTCCTTTGCGGTAAGATCAAATTCTTCATCTACTAAGTCTGTAGGGATGAGAGCGTCAAAGCCTCTGCCTAAACCTTTTCCTAAACTCATTTTGTTCTTGCCTCCACTTCTTTTGTAAAATCTTTGTATGCTTTTGCGCCTTTAGAGAACTTGTCGTATGCGCCTACTGGCACGCCGTGGCTTGGAGCCTCAGCGAGACGAACGTTACGAGGGATGGTAGTTTTAAAGGTGAGATTCTTGAAGTACTTTTTAATCTCCTCAAATACTTGAGATGAGAGGCTAGTACGCTTGTCGTACATAGTAGCTACTACGCCGAGAAGCTTGAGATTTGGATTTGCCTGTTTCATGACAAGTTTCATAGTCTCGAGAAGTTGAGCTACGCCTTCAAGGGCATAAAATTCGGTTTGGACCGGAAGAAGAAGATAGTTTGCTGCGATCATACCGTTGACAGTAAGGAGAGATAGGGACGGTGGAAGATCGATAATAACGTATTCATAATTCCCTGCGACGCTGCAAATAGCATCACGAAGACGGACAAATTTCTTTTGCATACCGGTAATTTCTACTTCGGCATTAGCGAGCTCTGGAGTAGTAGGAGCAAGGTCGAAACCTTTGTATTTGGTGTTCCTGATACAGTCTTCCATGGAGTTTCTGCCAAGAATTACATCGGTCATTGTAACGCCCAGTGCTGGATCGTTTTTGTCGATACCAAGACCAGAAGTAGCGTTGCCCTGAGGGTCAAAATCAACAAGCAAAACAGAATGCTTATCTTTTGCAAGATAATAGCTAAGATTAACGGCAGTAGTAGTTTTGCCGACACCTCCTTTTTGATTTGTGATACAAATCACCTTCGCCATAATGCTTATATTGTACCATAAAAAATAAGCTCTTTGAAGAGCTTATTTTTTATTATGTTAAGCGATTTTTGTAATTTCGATTTCGCTATATTTCTGGCGGTGACCAGTTTCGGTGTGAACACGCTTCTTTGAGTGGTAGCGGATTACACGTACTTTGTCGCCGGCAACCTTTTCGGTTTTAACTTTGGCTGAAACCTTTACGCCTTTTACCGTAGGAGTGCCGACAGTGGTTTTGTCGCCGTCGATTACGAGTAAAGCATCAGTTTCGAGCTCTTTAGTTCCTTCCGGGAGGAGGTCCACCCGTAGGGTCTCTTTTTCCTCAACGAGATATTGCTTCCCGCCTACGAGGATAACTGCTTTCTTCATATTAATCCTTTAAATTAACTCTAACTATTTTACCATATTATCTGGATTTTGGGAAGAGTCTTTTCCGGATGCATCGTTTTCGATAGTCTTTAGAGACTTCTTAGTGCGATAGAAGTAGTAACCACCACCACAGATGCCGAGTACAATGATGATTGCCATTACGATCTCTACTGGACCGGTTTCTGGAAGCTCACATTCCTCTTGGTCACGGTTGATTACGATTTCTACGTTGTCTCTTACGACGGTTACTTCGGTGTTGTCACCAAGTTGGCCGCTTACAGAAGCGCTGTTGTACAAGGTGGTGCTGCCACAGTCAAACTTGCCTGCTACGAACTTAACCTTGTAGTATACTTCTACGGTTTCGCCTGCGTCTACGTCGCCTAGTGAGAAGCCGTCACCAAATAGTGCGTCATCTCCAGCGATTTCTACGATTGCACCGTTAACAGTGCGGATGATTCTAACGGAGCCAGGAACGAATTCCATGCCTGCGTTTTTGTTTAGAACATCTTTTACGAGAACGTTTTTGTCAATTAGTTGACCAGTGTTCTTGAAGGTGATTTTGAAGTCTAGAACATCACCTGGTTTAGCGTTGATTCTATCTAGCCAGGTAACGCCGTCTGCGCTTACCATCTTGTCGATTTCGAAGCCTGGTTTCTTACGTTCATCTTCACAAACTACTTGTACGTTTGCATCGTCTGAACCTTGATCTTCAGAGTTGTAGCGTAGGAAGATCTTGTTGTTCAAAATCTTGTTACAAACTACATCTTTGTCTTCGGAAACTTGTGCTTGGTAAATGAGTTGTACGAGTGCACCTGCATTTACGTCGCCTACATTGTAGCCACTAGTATCGAGGATCTCGTCGATAGTCTTGCCATCTACGTTGTTTACATCAAATACCTTGGTGGTACCTGCTACGAGAGTAAGACCATTATCGTGCTGATCTTTGAAAATAGTGTTTGCAAGCTTGGTGTTGCCGGTATTATTAAATGTAACTTTGTAGGTTACTACGTCGCCCGGCTTGGCAGTTACAGTTTCGTACCAGTTTACGCCATCGAGAGATACTTGCTTGTTAAACTTAGACTCGGTGTTTTCAGCAACGAGAGTATAAGTAATGTAGCCAGAGTATTCTGCACAACCTGGGATACGACCATCAAGAGTATTAATACCGATGTAAGTACCAGTTTCGGTAAAGAGGCTGTCGGAAAGGACTGAACCGTTTACCTTGCCTGCGTTATGAATTACAGCGGTACCAACTTTGTATCTCATGGTAACCTTATCGGAATCGGTAGTGAGATATGCTTCATCCCATACGCTTGCCGGATCGCCATCGGTGGTATCGATGATACCGCTAATCATACCGCGAGTGCCCTTGGTGAGGGTGGTAGGATAAGCAGAAGATACCTTTACACCGTTTGCGATTCCCTTGCCGCTTGCGTTCAAGTTGCTAGCTGCGTTGTTATGATAGCCAATGTATACTTCGTATTCTTTGCCCGGAGTAACCTTGATTTCGTCGCTATATTTATCTTCGGTGCCAATTTCGCGAACGCGTACGAAGTTGCGCTCGTCGCCAATAGCAGCGTTGTCAGTGATGGAGTTAAACACTACGTGATCAGCTGGATGATCATTGGTGTAGGTTGGACGTTCTGGCCCCCATGCAAATGTTGGAGCCGCCCACGCTACGGAGACCGCCGAGAGGGTGGCGATTCCGGAGATGATTTTTGAGATGTTTTTCATTCTTTTCTCCTTTTATTACCTTTATAAGTCGAACGCTCCATTTGCCCAATCATTAGCGTCACGTGATTCATCATTTGTGCTCATCGAGTCAGCATTGGATCTTTCTTCCTCGGCTCTACGATTTGCTTCGTCCTGAGCTTGCTGACGAGCGGCTTCTTCAGCGGCTCTACGAGATTCTTCTTCGGCTGCTTTTCTTTGTTCTTCAGCAGCTTGTTCAGCAGCTCTTCTCTCTGCTTCCTCAGCAGCTTTTCTTTGTTCTTCAGCTAGCTTTTCTTGTGCGATTCTTTCGTTTTCGGATTCAGCAGCTTTACGCTCTTCTTCAGCTTGGCGTTGTCTTTCGGCTTCGTCTTGCTGTTTCTTTTCTTCGTCTTGGCGCTTTTGCTCCTCGATGTCCTTAAAACCTTCTTGGTCTTGTTCCTTGGTGGTTGGAGGAGTGACGTTTTCGTCTAGACCACGTGGGTCGGTATATTCATTACCCATGTTCTTCTTTTCAGCTTCTGGGTCTTTCTTGTCTAGATCATCGTCGTCTTCGTAAACTGTAATCTCATAGGTGGTTTCGTTAGTAGTGGTATTTACTACCTTGCGTACCTGGAAGCCGTTGTAACAGCGTTCGAGGAAGTAGAAGGTGGTTTCGATACCAGTCTTTTCGGTATACTTAAATGAAAGTACCTTGGTCTCACCACCGGTTGAGATATTTCTAAGTTCAGCTTCGCCAGTATCTCTCCTCATATAATAGTGCCAGTCTGCCAAAGTTTCGTCTTGGCCAGCTACACGCAAAGCGTCGCGGATTTCACCAACAGAAGTTTCGCCAACTTCGGAGTTATCAAAGATTTCTTTGAGCATATCTTGATACTTCGCACGATCTTCTTCTGATGCGCCCTTAATCTTTTCGACTGCCCTGAGGTAGGACATATCTTTGAACCCTTCCGCCTTCACCTGGGTAAGGATAGCAGCTGCGGATTCTGCTTGCTTATATGTAGACATTTGTACACCAAGTGCTTTTTGCTCGGTAGTAGCAGTTGCTACACTTTCGCCAAAGTATTCATTCATCAAGGTCTCTGGTGCGGCCATTGAGTTGTTTGAGAATTTACCGAGTGGGTTTGTCTCGGACTTATTCTCGGTTTTGTTCATACCAAGATCACCGGATTGATCAAATGTACCATCTACGGTTTTATCGAATTCGTCTACACCAGTGAGTTCTTTCCAATCTTTTTCTTTTTCAGTGTCATCTACTACCTGGTCAACTGTGGTTTCGATGGCTGGGCCAGACATTCTTGGCTCGAGACGATGTTTTTCTTTATGTCCGATAAAGGTTGCAATACCGAGGAATCCGATAAGTGCAGCGGTTGCTACGATACCGGTACCGACGAGTACTTTCTTTACGGCTGGGTTGTTCTTTTGTGCTGCTACTACTGCAGCCTTTTCTGCTTCGAGATCTTCTGGAGTAGACTCAGTTTCTGGGACTACGCCTGGTTGTTCGAAGGCATTTTCAAATGCTTGCTCAGAAAGTTCGCTGTGATATACAGCAAGATCTTCTGGTCTTAGTATACCTTCGGCGTTTGATTCTTCTGGAATCTCATCTTCAGTTGGAGTTTCTACTGGAACTTCTACTGTAGGTTCTTCTGCTGGGGCTTCAGCTGCAACTGGTTCTTCGACTGGAGTTTCTACTGCTGGAGCTTCTGCTGGAGCCTCGCTTGCTTGATATTGATTTGGTAAATCGTTTCCGGTGAGGATACGATATTGCTCATTTAATTCTGCGATTCTATCAATGATCTCGCGCTTTCTTTGCTCTGCGTCTTCGCTCAAAGCTTTCTCGCCGCGAGCTTCGTTTACTTCGCGTGGGGTTTCGCCGGCGCTTTCGCCGTTGAAGGATAAGCTATTAAGACCTTCTCTATTAAACATTTGCGCCTCCTAGGAATGCTTGACCAAATGCGCCAACAGCATTTTTGATGTTGGATTCTAGGTCGATATTGTTTTCTTTGAAGAAGTTTTCAAACACTGTTGAATCCTCTTGCTCGGTTTCGAGTAGGCTGCGATATTTTGCAAGCTGTTCTCCGTTCATACCGTCTACGATAGATTTACCGATAGCATCATCTAGAGATGCGATGGCATTTTCGCGGACTTCGGTTAATGTTTCTGCGGGTTGACCCGGGTATTTCTGCGCGAGGAGCGCATCGACAACTTGCTCTAGGGCTTGTCGATCGATAAGAGTATTTCCCATAAAAATTATTTTTAGTGTGTTGACCTTTCTGATTTAAGATTAGCATAAACTCGTTGATAATGTCAAACTTTTATTGCTTATTTTTTGAGAATTATGCCACGAAAAAACCGAACTAGTTGTTCGGTTTTTACGGTAATTTATGGTTTTTATGGGCTTATATCATAGCCATAAACATGATTGCGAGTTCATATGCTAGTTGAAAGCTTTGCATATGTTTAGGGTTATACCTTACATTGGCAATGTCCTCCATTAAAGTTGATATCTTTTCACTCATTGTATATTAATGTACTCCTGTTTATTTTTGTTTATAACGATTGAATTATAACGATTGATTATAATCCGAGGATTTTTGCACCGATCTTACGAGCTTTGATACGGTCGATGGTTTCAGTGCTTACTTCTGCTGGCGAGACATATGTTCCCTCACCGTTGTAATACTCGTATGGTATCCTAAAAGTTTCTATACCCGCCATTTATTTTTTCCTTTGTTTATTTTTGTTTTTATTTTTTTGTTTGTTAGAATTTTTATTTTATTTTCTAACTTGTTTTTAGTGTAGCACACTTTTGCGATTTTGTCAATAACGTTTATGCTTATTTTTTGTGGTTTTGTCAAATTAACAGAGGTAAAAATTGTACAAAAAAATAGGCCCGAAGGCCTATTTTTGTAAATTCACTATATTTTTTCTAGTGAGATTGTGACGTTGTCACCATTAATCTTGACGATTTCGTCGTAGGCGAAGTTACCGTTTAGTTCAATGCTATCAGCTAATACTTCAGCCTTGATGAAGCCTAGATGCTCCTCTGGGGCCTCTACTGAGAGCGAGAGACGGATCTTGTCGCCAGGAGCAAGGCCAGCCTTCTTACGGGCTGCCTGGATAGCACGAACGAGCTCACGAGCATATCCTTCCCTCTTCAATTCGTCAGTCAAAGTCTTGTCCAGGAAGAGTTCTTTGCCGTTTTCTACGGTCTTTACATTTACCTCTTCGGCGATGATTTGCTCATAGAACTCAGGGAGCTTTTCGTCAGCATAGATTAGCCTTGGGAGTGGTTGGCGAATCTTGATCTGGTCTTCGGTCTCAGACTTCTGCATACGAAGTGCAAGCGCGTCTGTGATGATGCTGCGAGTACGGGCCATCTCTTCGATAACCTTCTCGTCTATATCGCCGGCTTCTGGCCAATCTAGTAAATGGACAGACTCTTCCTTGCCGGTCATCTTTTGGTAGAGTTCTTCGGCTAGGAACGGCGTAAATGGCGCTAGGAGCTTTGCTAGATATACTAATATATAATATAGCGTGCCAAATGCAGCCATCTTGTCTTTCTCGTCCTCGTTCTTGCTGAAACGACGGCGAGAGCGGCGGACAAACCAGTTGCTCATGTCATCGATAAACGGCAAGATATTTTCGAGAGCCTTTGGAAGGTTATATTCTTCCATGCCCTCGGTGATTTCGTTTCTGAGCTGATAGATACGAGAGACGATCCAGATGTCCAATGGGTTTGAACTGTCCAGTTTGAGATCATCTGAGTCGATACCTTCGACCTCTGCGTAAGTTGTAAAGAAGTCGTAGACGTTCCAGACCATAGAGAGCTTGCGGGCGGTATCAGAGACATCTTTGTCTAGAAGTGCGAAGTCTTCGCCAGAAAGCACCGGAGAGCTAAGGAGTAGGAAGCGGAGTGAGTCAGCAGAATACTGATCCATAAGAATGTTTGGATCGGTGTAGTTGCCGAGAGACTTGCTCATCTTGCGGCCATCATTACCAGCTAGAGTACCAGTAGTGATCACGTTCTTATAAGCATTCTTGTGGCCGGTCTTAGCCTTTTCGCCAAAGGCGCCGATAGAGGCAAGGGCGGTATTTACGGCGTGGACATAGTAGAACCATGCACGAACCTGACCAACGTATTCTACGATAAAGTCGGCTGGGTAATTGGCCTCAAATTTCTCTTTATTCTCGAATGGATAGTGAAGCTGAGCAAATGGCATAGAACCAGATTCGAACCAACAGTCTAGTACCTTTTCGATACGAGTGAAGTGCTCGCCATCGATATCGAATTCGATTTCATCTACCCATGGGCGGTGATAATCTTCGAGGCGTTTACCGGACAATTCATAAAGTTCGTCATAGGAACCAATTACTTTTACGGTTCCCTTGTCGCCTTTCCAAACAGGCATAGCAGTAGCCCAGAAGCGGTCACGAGAAAGGTTCCAGTCTGGTGCTGCCTCAATGTTTTTGGCGAAGCGGCCGTGTTTCAAATACTCTGGGAACCAGTTGATGTTCTCATTTTCTTCGAGCATCATTTCCTTTTGGCCTTCGATGTCAAAGAACCATGACGGGAAAGCACGGTACATGATGCGCTCTTTTGAGCGTGGGTTGAATGGATACTCGTGCTGGATGTATTCAATTTTATAGATGATACCCTTTTCTTCTAGACATTTAGCGATGAACTTGTTGCCGGCCCAAACTTGGATACCTTGTTCATCAGTATCACGGACACCAATCTCATGAAGCCTGTCTGCATATTCTGGCAAGTAGTAGCCATTCTCGTCTAGGACATCTACGAAGTTAATCTCGTCTTCGTGAGCTTTATAAAGTGCGTAGTCGTCTTCACCATAGGCTGGGGCGATATGGACAATACCAGTACCTTCTTCTTCGCCCACGAAGTCTGCAGTAAATACTTTGCAGGTAGTGCCGTCCAAGGTTTCGTATTCCAGGCCAGCCAGTTCAGAGCCTTTGACTACTTTTTCTGGTTTTTCTGAGCCAAAGATTTGTTCGGCGCGCTTAACGGCTACGACGAGCTTGTCGCCGTCTATATTATATACGCCATAATCTAGGTCTTTTGATACGGCGAGAGCGCGGTTTGCCATCAAAGTCCAAGGGGTGGTGGTCCAAGCTAGTAGATAGAAGTCTGCAGTTTTGAACTTTACGAAGGCGGATGGATCAGTGACTACCTGATAGGCATCGTTATCCATGGTAACTTCAGCCTTTGAGACCGGAGTAGCAAACTTGGTGTCATACATGAGAACCTTGCGGCCTTCATAGATTTTGCCAGCAACGTAAAGCTGCTTAAACGCCCACCAAACAGATTCCATAAAATCTTTGTTCATGGTACGATAACAGTTATCAAAATCTACCCAACGACCAACGCGGTCGATAGTGCCACGCCATTCTTCGGAGTTGGCAACCATAGATTCACGAGCCTTGATGATGTAGTCTTCTAGAGACCATTTGGTGCCAATTTCGCGGCGGTCTGTAATACCAAGCTGTTTTTCGACGAAGTTCTCTGCCGGGAGCCCATGGCAGTCCCAACCCCAACGGCGCTCACAGTGGTAGCCGTTCATAGTCCAGTAACGTGGTACAGCGTCTTTTACGACAGAGCTAAGAAGCGTGCCGTGGTGTGGGAGTCCTGTAATAAACGGAGGGCCATCATAAAATACAAAAGATTTGTCGACAGGACGATTCTCTACCGACTTTTCGAAGGTTTTGTTTTTCTTCCACCACTCTACGAGTGATTTTTCGTACTCGATTGCTTTTCTGCGAGTACCAGCTTGGTATTTCATGTTGGCTCCTTTTATTATTAAAAAATCCAATGCTTTCGCATTGGAACTCATATGAGCGGTACCATCCAATTTCCGAATGATTCGGCACTTAATTGGTCTCTTACGCAGACTCACGAGCGGTTCTAATCGGTCTCCCTTTCTTCCGCCAGCTTGCAGTTGATAGCTGCTCAAACGCTTTTACTTACAGTAAGTATACCATATTTGTTATCAACCGGCAAACTAAATAGCGTAATATAGCACTTCATTAATAAGTGGAAGCTCACGTCCTTTCCAGACATTGTGAACCTCACCGCTATTATCTATAGCTATAAATGTAGGATATTCTACAATATCATAGGTCTCACAGAAACCAGGGTTCCTATCTGGATCCATAGTCTCTATTTCCCTGCCGGTTTGGCGACGGAAATTTTCAAGCCACTCATCTACAGAGCGTGTATAATCTTGTCTGTCACGATAGACACAAACCACCCGCATGACATTATTTCCTTTTCTTTTGTTCTTTTAGAATGTTTTCGAAATCTTCCAATGTTTTGAATTCACGGAAAACTGACGCAAAGCGTACGTAGGCAACTTCGTTTACTTCGGCGAGAACGTCCAATACGGCGTCACCAATCTGCTTGGAAGTAATTTGATCGCTGCCATAGCTATAAAGAATGTCTGAAGCGCGGTTCACCACGTCTTCGACCTCGAGTTCGGAATTAAAGAATTTACCTACGCTGCGGCGCACAGCAAGAGCTAGCTTGCTACGATCAAAAATCTCTTTGTTGCCGCTGCGTTTTAGAACTGTTAGAGGAGGCATTTCAATGCGTTCGTAGGTAGTAAACCTGCGACCATCCGCAGATTCGCGGCGACGGCGAATCATAGTGCCGTCAACGGTCTCGCGGCTTTCTAGAACTTTGCTATCCCCTATTCTAAAATTATGTTCTACCATCCGCACCTCCTTTTAAATATTAATCTTTCTTTTTCTTGCGGAAACGTTCGCGAAGAGAAGGTGGTACATCCATCTCGTCTTCTTCCTCAGCAGTAGGAGCTGCTGGAGCTTCTTCCGGCTCGTTCTTGATGGAATCCCACATGCTGGATTTGTTTTCAGCTGCAAATTCTTTTGCTTCTGCTTCTGGTTTTTCATTTGCAGAGTTGAATGTAGGAGCTTCGGAAACGGCTGGTTCTTCGTTGAAGTAGTTTGCATCAAAGCCAGTAGCAACAACGGTAACGATGATTTCGTCTTCGAGTTCTGGGCGGATAGATGCACCAAAGATAATGTTTGCATCTGGAGATACAGCACCAGTAATAACTTCGGCGGCTTCTTGGATTTCGCTCATAGACATATCATAACCACCAGCTACGCTGAAGAGTACGCCACGTGCACCTTCGATCTTCACCTCGATGAGTGGTGATTCTACGGCTTGTTGGGCAGCGATAACTGCGCGGTTTTCACCAGAAGCACGGCCAATACCCATAAGAGCAGAGCCAGCGTTCTTCATGATTGCCTTAACATCGGCAAAGTCTAGGTTGATGAGTGAGTGCTCAGTAATGAGCTCTGAGATACCTTGGACGCCTTGGCGAAGTACATCGTCAGCGATCTTGAAGGTTTCTAGAAGTGGAGTGCGAGGATCGATAGTCTGAAGGAGACGATCGTTTGGAATAGTGATAAGTGCATCTACTTGGCGAGCAAGCTTGTCGATAGCGAGCTCTGCATTTGCACGGCGCTTAGCGCCTTCAAATGTGAATGGTTTAGTAGCTACACCTACGGTGAGAATATCTTTCTTGCGAGCTTCTTCGGCTACGATTGGACCAGCGCCAGAGCCAGTACCACCACCTGCACCGAGAGTAATGAACACCATATCGGCACCATCGAGAGCTTTTTCGATAGCTTCACGGCCTTCTTCGGCTGCTTCACGACCTTTTTCTGGGTCGCCACCTGCACCGAGGCCCTTGCCAATATGAACTTTTGTATCTGCGCTAGAATGATGAAGTGCTTGTGCATCGGTATTAATAGCGACAAATTCTACGCCAGTAAGACCGACTTCTTTCATTCTTTCTACTGCGGAACCACCGGCACCGCCAACGCCCACAACTTTAATGCTTGCTGTACTTTCCACCTCTGTAGGTTTGATTTCAGGCATGTTTAATCCTCACTCTTAAATATAGTACCAGTATATACCTAATTCTTCCCTAAATCAAGAGTAATTTAGTATTTAGAACTTGCCAAAAAACTTCTTTACGAAGCTGCCAGATTTCTTTACGCCACCGCTAAGTTTTGATTTTGAGGCTTTCTTAGACTTCTTGTTTGCAATTGGTTTTTCGAAATGAGAATCTTCGGCCGCGATTTGTGCTAGACCTACGGCAACAGCATATTCTGGCTTCATTACGGCGTCTGCTACGCCACCAAGGTTTAGAGGAGCGCCGATTTTTACAGATGCTTCTAGGGCTTGTTTTGCAAATACATCGATATCGCGCATTTTAGCGCCGCCGCCAGTGAGGATGATACCCTCTGGAAGACGTTGATCATATCTAGCAGCTTTTAGTTTCTTTCTAATTTCGCCAAAGATTTCTTCGAGACGGGCCTTTACGACCTCTTCAACTTCTTTTCTTTCGAAGTTGCGCTCCATCTTTCCCTCTTTGCCGATTTTGATGATTTGAGATTTTTCGGAATTGAAGTTGCCAGTAACGAAACGTTGTTTGATTTCCTCGGCCATGTCTGGATCGATAGCAAGGACAATAGCAAGGTCGTTCGTGATGTTGTTTGAGCCAGCTGGAACTACGCCTACATATTGGAGATCGCCCTCTTCAAAGACAGCGACTGAAGTGGTAGTAGCACCAAAATCAATAACTGCAACGCCATTTTCTTTTTGACGCTCGGTGAGAACTGCTTTACCAGCGGCAACTGCAGATGGGATAAGGCGCAAAGCCTCTACATCGGCAGCAGCGGTAGCTTTTTTGAGATTTTCACAGTTTGGAGTAAGAGCAGAAATAACGTTTGCACGGATTTCTAGACGAGCGCCAGACATACCGAGTGGATCTTTGATGCCGCCCTGGCCATCTAGAGCATATTCTAGAGGAACAACTTCAAGTACATCGCGATTGGCTGGGATACGTCCAGATACTGCAATGTCTTCTACGCGGTCTAAGTCTTCGTCATTAATCTCGTGGTCTACTGCGCCAACTGCAACCATGCCTTCGGTTCTAGTAGAGAGAAGTTGTGAACCATTAATAGAAACATAGGCGCTACGAACGTCATAGCCGCCCATGCGCTCAGCATCGCCGAGCATTTTATCGATTGCGCCTGCAGGGCCAGCAAGGTTTGCAGGTACACCTTTGCGCATACCGGCAGATTTGCCTTCATTATAACCAACTATAGAGAGACTGCCGTCTGATTCTACGGTAGCGATGACGGCACGAACGTTTTCGGTGCCAACATCAAGACCTGTAACAAAGCGCTTTTCGTTATCCATAAGCGCATTATACCACAATTAATCAGGAAGTGTCAAAACTTCGTATCCGTCGTGAGTGACAAGAATTGTGTGTTCACAGTGGCAGCCGATACTGCCATCTTTCATCTTTACAGACCAGTTGTCGTCTTTGTCTACATAGTTGGCTGGTTTGCCGAGGCATGACATTGGTTCAATACAGATAGTATCGCCCTCAACAAGCTTGTAACCATGGCCTTTTTTGCCGTAGTTTGGAACTTCTGGGCCTTGATGCATCTCTTTGCCGATACCATGACCGATGTAGTTCTCAATTACGCCGAGATGCCCTTTTCTTAGAACAGTTTCTACGGCATTACCGATGTCACCAATGTGGGCACCTGGTTTTACTTGCTCGATTCCCTCCCAAAGAGAGGATTCGGTAACTTGGATCATCTTTTTAACAGCTGGGGAGCCCTCGCCACCAACAAGCATAGTGAAGGCAGAGTCGGTATGATAACCCTTGTAGTAGATAACTAGATCGAATGAGACTTTATCTCCTGCTTCCAAAGGCTCATCTTTTGGAGCACCGTGAACTAGCTCGTCGTTTACAGAAATACAGATAGCGCCCGGGAAGTCTTCTTCGAGCATGTCATAAGAAACCTTAGCACCACGCTTTACGATTTCTTCACGTACCCAAGCGTCTACCTCTTTACCAGTCATGCCTGGCTTTACATATTCTTTAAGATCGCGGAGGATACCGCCCATGATTTTGCCACCTTCGCGCATGGCGGCAATTTTCTGATCTACCTCAGCACGGGTGTTATTCTCGATATTAATCTGCTTATTCGCCATAGCTCTTTTCGATTTCTCCACCGTTTACATCGTTTTCTTGGATAGTAGCATTCGGGCACATGGTCTTGATCACATTTGTTAATCGGCCTGTCACGACGTCAATTGGGCCCACACCATCCACGCGTTCTACTGGTACATTTTTGGCTTCTAACAGAGGTAGAATTGAACAAATATTTTGTTCAAAGATCTCAAAACGACGGTCGATAGATTCTTTTTCTTTGTCGTCTTCACGGCCACGAAGCTCGAGGCGCTGGTATAATTCTTCTTTTGGAACTTCCAAAATAATGGCGCCGTTAATCTTCTCTGCCATATTTTCCATCATCCATTTGGCTTGGTATTCATCACGTGGATAACCGTCTAGAATTACATCGAATCCTTCGGCTTCGGCCTTTTCGATCTGCTTAGACATAAGACGAATTACATCATCATCTGGGATAAGATTACCGTGGTTAATGGTATTGTCATACTCTCCGGTATCGCGAATAACTTGGCCAACCGAAAAAGTACGCCAACCAAGGAGCTCTGCAAGAGCTTTGCCCTGTGTTCCCTTTCCTGATCCTGCTAGTCCAAATAAAATAATCATGTTTTCTCCTTTACCATATAATTATACAACAAAAATATCCCCTTACGGGGATATTCTTACTTTAGTCCTAGCTTGATGCGCTCGGTCTTTTCGGCCTTGCGTGCTTCGCGGATGATTGCCTTTAAGCGGCGTTCGCGCTTAGAAATTGGTTTACTAAAGCGCATTTGTGACTTCTTAAGAGGCATAATTCCACTCTGAAGGACTTTGCGGTTGAAACGACGAATGATGTTTTCGTTTGCTTCTCCCTGATCTTTTCTAGTAACTTTAATAGCCATATTGGTGAGTATTATAGCACAGATTGTATTAGATAGCAAGAGTTAGTTCGATGCGACGTACTTTCCGTTCGTGATCGTCCCGATATTTACTGTCCCCGCGCCACCATTACCACCGGCTGAATTTGCTTTTGTTGAAACACCGCCGGACACATCAATCTTTTCGCTTGTGATCCCTTCAATACTTCCATTTGAGAATATATTAATAGAGCCACCACCGGATGAGCCGCCTTGAGCTCTGCCATAAGTAGCTGCAACGCCACCTATCGCTGTGTAGTTTCCGGTATTTACGATACTCCCAGCATAAATAATCATGAGTCCGCCTGAACCTGAAGGGCCTTGCCCATCGACCGTTGATGTATTATTTTGGTTTCCTAGACCGTTAACTGCACCTGCACCACCTGATGCGTTTCGCGCAATCCAGCTCGAAGAATAACGATATCCTAGGGCTTCACCCCCCATTCCATTGTCTCCAGCGTTAGATGCTCTTTTTTCGCTATACGAATTATGGTCAATACCGCCGCCGCCAGCACCACCAGAATAGCTTGAGCCTCTACCGCCAGCACCCGAATAAGACTTAATTCCGCTAGCGTCTCCGTTCGCTGTTCCTCCAGAACCACCGCCACCTAATGCTCTTCTATTGCTAGAATATAGCTGTTCAATAAGAGATCCGTCAGAGCCCGCAAGCCCATTAGTCAACTTTTCTTTTGTAGCATTATATGCTGATTCTCCGCCCATGCCACCTAGTGCAGGTATATACTCATACGTATTGTCATTATTCTTATATAAATATACATTTTGGCCCACAGCATAAGCCCCATGAGAGTTATCTATAGTACCATTGTTTGTTAGTTTGCCAGTAACATAGAGCATGAAACCTTTTGGACCACCGTAGGTCGTATCATAATATGGTCCCACCGTTACGCCTTCGTTGATAGTGTAATCACCGTTTACTTTTACGATGACCATGTTCTTTGCCATTTCGCCCTCAGACATGCCCGTTGCACAGTCGGACGCATCACCATATCTTTTATCGGATGCTTCCACTTGGTTACCATTTAGCACTAACAGATGAACGCCATACATTTCACTATCGTTCTCTGTCCTAACTTTGAAATTCCAATACCCTTCTTCTAGATTATTATTCTCAAGAATATCAATAATACTGCTACCCATCACGGAGATCGAATCTTCATATGCTTCTATGTCTTGTCTTATGATGTCCTTTAAGTCATAGTACTGGCCATTTCTAATTCCACCAATATTTACTGTGCCATTGCCACCTGCACCACTGTTCTTCCCTGCGCCGCCAGTCACATTTGCAGTACCTAAGATTTGCGCATATTTCGTATCTATAACAGTATCTGTTGTTGAATTAGTTGACGGCGTCTTAACAAAGATGTTAATCGAACCGGCGCCAGAGGCACCACCGCCATATGTCGTCGATGAAGCCGGGGATACACCATTAGCATTAATATCACCGGAGTTCTCGAGCTCGTTAGTATAAATAATCAAAAGCCCGCCTGTGCCACCAGCTGGATTGCCAACACCCGCTGCAGAGCTATACCCAGCAGATGGGCCACCAGCCCCGCCAAAGTTGCCAGCAGAATTATTCTGCCTGTATGAATTACAACTTGTGTAACATGAACCGCCACCACCAGAGCCACCAGAATATGAAGTCCCCGCTCCACCGGATCCTGCTTTCCAAATTGGACTACCATAATAATCTGCTGCCGTTTTGCCAGAGCCGCCGCCACCAGTTGCGCGCTTTGCGGTATCAGCACCATTGCCGCCGTTTGTTTGGCTCTTGTTAACATTTGGCGCAATACCTGCTGCGCCACCAGTAGCCGGGATAACCTCGTAATCATTGGAGATTGCATTCTTCCAAAGGTAGACATTTTGCCCTTCTGCATAGGCACCGTGGGAGTTATCTATGATACCATTGTTGGTGAGTTTGCCAGTAACGTAGAGCATGAAGCCTTTTGGACCACCATAAGCTTCGTCATAATATGGTCCCACCGTTACGTTTTCGTTGATGGTTAAATCGCCTTTTGTTTTTACGATGACCATGTTTTTTGCCATCTTGTCTTCTGTCTCGCCAGTTGCACAATCTTCTGGTCCACCATATCTCGTATCTTCACTAATGATTGAATCGTCATTAAGAACATACAGATGTACGCCATATGTTGTATTGTCACCATCAGCGTTTACTTTGAAATTCCAATATCCTGTCTCTAAATCATTGTTGTCCAATATATCTAGAATACTTTCGCCAGTTACAGATATAGACCCTTCATATGCATCGATATCTTGCTGGATTATATCTTTAAGATCATAATACTGATTATTCCTAATTTCGCCGATATTAATTGTACCATTGCCACCTGCACCACTGTTCTTCCCCGCGCCACCTGTAGCGCTAGTTTCGCCAAGCATTTCAGCATATCTGGTATCTACTACTGTGCCAAGAGAGTTGATATTTGTTGGTTGGTTAGTAAAGATATTGATTGAGCCAGCGCCAGAAGCGCCACCGCCATATGTTGGGCTAGTTTCAGGAGATATGCCATCTACTTTTATGCCACCTGCGTTTTCAAATTCATCTGAATACACTATGAGAAGGCCGCCAGTACCACCAGCTGGGTTGCCAGCACCAGCTGCTGAGTTATAGCCTGCAGACGGACCACCAGCGCCACCAAAGCTACTAGCTGAGTTATTTTGTCTGTATGAGTTACAGCTTGAGTAACATGAACCGCCGCCACCTGATCCACCCGAGTATGAAGTACCAGCACTACCAGATCCAGCTTCCCAAATTGGGCTGCCATAATAATCTGCTGAGGTCTTACCGGAACCGCCACCACCCGTAGCGCGTTTTGCGGTATCAACACCATGACCGCCACCCGTAGAATTATTGTTTACTTTTGGAGCAATGCCAGCTGCGCCACCCACCGCAGGAATAACCTCATAATCATTTGTTAATGCATTCTTCCAAAGATATACATTCTGTCCTTCTGCATAGGCACCATGTCTTTGGTCTATAGTACCGTTGTTAGTTAGTTTGCCGGTGACATAGAGCATGAAGCCTTTTGGGCCACCATAGCTTGGATCATAGTATGGGCCAACT
>JAEEGL016269754.1_pt1 | contig 37144 bp, 21 predicted proteins | sample 9134231 | NCBI WGS metagenome assembly JAEEGL01 (sample SAMN16246548, study PRJNA631951) | gut metagenome | biome: gut microbiome; feature: rumen; material: fiber-attached | host: Bos | place: Iran: Karaj | collected 2018-10 | reverse complement strand
GGGGTGAAATTATCACCATCGCTTTCCCACTGGTAATCATACAAAATTTCATCGTAAGTTTTAATCCAAGCTTGGCGGCGAACTGATTCCATTCCATCGTTTTCAATTAAAGCTGCGGAAAAGTCGCCCGATGGGTTAATCCATTGCCAACCACCAGTGTAAGCACGTTGGTCAACCCATTTGCCATCGAAAAGACCGCCTCGGAACAGGCAGAAGGTGTTGTGGTCGTTCCATCCGCCACGTTCCAGGATTTGGTATTCTTCCGAAATACTTGCACCTTCAAAATTGAATTCAAACACTGCTTCAGAAGAACCCTTGCCGTCGGCGTGTCCGATGGTAATCATTTTTTCAGAAGGGACAAGTGCGTAGTTGCCAGAGTTGATAACCTCGGCAAGTGCGGCTTTGGCGCCAGCATAATCTTCTTTCCAAAGTAGTGCCTTACCTTTTAATGCAAGAGCAAAACCTTTGGTAACACGATATGTACCTTCTTTGTCTTCGGTTCCTTTACGCCAGGGAAGGTCGGCGGCTGCCAGGTCGCACTCATCGGCAACCCATTGCATAACAGCTTCTTGGCTTTCTGCATTAGTCGGACGATCAGCAGGGTCAAGTTCGGTTTCAACAATAGCAGGTGTACCCCAATAAATACCGAGAAGCAAGTGGCAGAAAGCGCGCATTGTGCGAGCCTCGGCTACACAGCGTTTCTGAGTTTCGCTTAGCGAGCCTAAACGCTCTTCGGTAAAATTGTTGATTACGTAGTTGCACTTTAAGATTGAGCTATAAAGTGCGGAATAGAAAACTTCAATGTCGCGGTGATCGGCATCATACACAAAATGGTGCATATGACGTTGTTCAACGCAGTCATCAGTACCTGTACCACCAAACCAAACATCGTCGCCCATCCAAGTGGTTATGGCAAAATATGGACCGTAGTTATAGCTGGCAACATTAGGATTGTTACTTGCGAATCCTATTTGTGTTGCAGCATAAACTGCAGTCATGGCACTTTCGGCATCGGCATCGGTTTGATAAAAATTGTCAATAGATATAACGCCTTTTTGTGGAATATCTAGTTCGTCTTGGTTACAGCCCGTTGTAAAAGCGACGGTTCCAGCTGCAACTAATAACAAATATTTATTCAGTTTCATAATTTATAATTTTAGAAAGTTAGGTTAACGCCAAAGATAACTTGTTTAGCAGTTGGGTAAGTACCCATATCGATACCAAGAGCATTCTGAGAGTTTGCCGAAGCAGCCTCTGGGTCAAGACCTGGGTATTTGCTGAAAGTGAAGAAGTTCTCAAGCGATGCAAATACGCGCAGACGGCTGATGTAAGCTTTGCTTAGCAATTCTTTTGGCAGTGTGTAGCCCAACTGTATTTGTTTGATTTTGAAATATGCACCGTTAAATACGGTCATATCAGAACTGAAAGCATATTTCGACCAACCTTTTTTGCTTATAACAGGGAACTTGCCGCTCTTGCTTTCTTCATCCCAAGCATTCTCGTAGAACCAGCTGTAATAGTTGCAATACGGACGGTCAGTACGCCAGCCTTGTGGAACAATCTTGTTACCTGCTACGCCAGTACCAAACATTGTGAAGTCAAAACCTTTATACTCCATATTGATGGTGATACCATAAGTGAGTTTTGGAAGTCCGCAACCAAGGTCGGCCATATCACTTTCGTTTGGTTGGAATTCGCCATCACCATTAATGTCTTTGTAGATAGCCACACCTGTTGAGTCAAATCCTTCAGTTTGATAGCCGAGGAAGTGCCATAGAGGTTTACCAACTACGCATTCGGTTGTAATACTTGAACCTTGAAGCGAGATACCAGAAATTTTATCAACAGTTGGATCAAGATAGGTGAGTTCATTGTGGAGGGTTGCAAGGTTTGCATTAATAGAATAATTGAAGTCGCCAACCTTGTCTTTCCAGCCAAGTTCTAATTCAAGACCCATATTTTCAACTTCACCTGCGTTAGCTGTTGTTTCGCTTACACCGGTTTCCAGTACAGGTTTAACTTTTACAAGCAGACCTTTTGTTGTTTTCTTGTACCAATCTATACCTAAAGTAAGTCTGCTATTGAGGAAACGTGCGTCCAAACCAAGGTCAATTTGCTCTGACTCTTCCCATTCCAAAGTCGGATTAGGCAGACCATTTGGCTGAGAGCCATAAGATTGTGTGGCGCCAGAGTATTGATACCAAACGGTATTGGCATTGATAACAGATGCGTAAGGATAACCATTAAGTATATTGATGTTACCGTTGCGTCCCCATGAAGCACGAAGTTTCAAGAATGAAAGAATATCGGTGCTGATGTTGTCGGCAATGAAACTCTCGTTGCTAAGCGTCCAACCTGCCGAGAACGATGGGAATTTACCCCAACGATTGTCTTTTCCAAGTTTCGATGAGTCGAATGCGTCGGCACGGAAGTTGGCTTGAATGCTATAGCGATTGTCGTAACTATAAGTTAAACGGCCAAAGTACGAAAGACTTCTTGAATCGTTTACATCATTGGTTAACGACTTCTTAACATCATCTCCTTCTTTTACGTAGCTTAAATAACGGAAGTTTTCAGCGTAGCCTTTCAAAATGTCGGTACCTTGGGCTTGTCCCCTTACATTGTCAGAGTGATTAGACTCCCATGACATACCAACCATTACTCCAAGGTCATGCACATCGGCTAATGTCTTGTTATAGTTAACGAAGTTTTCCCATTGATAATAGTAATTTGTATTATTTGTTGCGCTAATTGAGTATTCATGTTTGTAAACGAAGTCGTTAGCAACAAATGGGAATTGATAGTTGTGAACGTTTCGATAACCTAAACGATAACCGAAACGAGATGTAAATACAAGACCACTGATCGGGTTGAAGTTCAAGTATGCAAGTCCGCGAACATTGAAACCTTCTGAATAGTCGTCTTGTTGGTCGCGACGGATAAGTGGGTTCGACGATTGTGTCTGACCGCTGATAGGTGATATTCTGTAGTATCTTCCACCATCGCCAAGCACTGCTCCATTGGCTGCATATATTGAATCACCTTCTACAGCACCTTCTTTTACGACTTTCAAAGCGGCCTTTTGTTGTGAAGTAAGTTGTGTGGGATAACCATCAGCGTCAAGGTCGTTCATATCAACGTAAGGTCCGAACAGTGGGTCGGTGGTGATGGCACCAAGCATTGCAGTACCATTATCGCTTTGCTGGCTGATAGATTCTGTACGCCATTTCTCAATTGAGTTGTTGGTACCTATAGTCAGCCATTTTTTGATTTTATAGTCACCGTTAACTTGGAACGATAAACGTTTATAAGTATCATTGTTACCTTTGAAGATACCGTCGTTGTCAACAAAGTTGATTGCTGCAAAGTAGCTGCCACGGTCGTTACCACCTTGTGCACCTACAGTGTGGCGTTGGCTCCATGTCGGCTCAAATACTTCCTTACTCCAATCAACATCTTCGCCTTTATAGTTGTATTGGTCTTCCCATCCCTTAACAAGGAATTTCATTTTTTGACCAAAGTCAATATATTGCTCGGCATTCATGACCTTCAACTCGCGAGAAAGGCTGCTCAACTGCCACTGTCCGTTGTAGAAAATAGTTCCGTCGTTGCCGCCGTTCTTGCCTTTTTTGGTTGTTACAAGAACAACACCGTTACCTGCCTGTGCACCGTAGATGGCTGCTGATGCAGCGTCTTTCAATACTTCAATTGACTCAATCATCTCGGGGTCAAGGTATTGGATGTTGTCAACTTTCAAACCGTCTACAATCAACAGTGGGCCGAGGCTACCAGAGTTTGAAGATACACCACGAACGCGTATTTCAGTACCAGAGCCCGGTGCACCAGAGTTTGACATAATTTGCACACCGGCAGCCTTACCTTGTAATGCCTGGGCTGCATCAGATGTGGCTCGGTTTGCCAAATCTTCGCTTTTTACAGATGCCACAGCTCCTGTAAGGTCGCTCTTTTTCATCGTACCGTAACCTACAACCACAACTTCTTCCAAACCAACAAGGTCCGGATTGAGGCTGACATTGTACGGGCCTGCGCCGTTTACGGTGATTTCTTCAGTGGTATAACCAATGTAGGAAATCTGAAGAACATCGCCATCGGCGGCATTCATTTTAAATTCACCATTACCTGCGGTAATAGTACCATTTGTGGTTCCTTTGATAACCACGTTTGCTCCCGGAATGGGAAGTTGCGATTCGTCAAGAACCGTACCCTTTACCTCATGTTGCTGAGCAAAGGCTCCGACGGATAGCAGCATCATTGGCAGTGCGAGCACTGCGCTTTTCCATAATAGATGCAATTTCATCATACAAAAGTTTTTGTTAATTATTAAATAGATTAGTCACCAGCTGACGAATTCTTGGAATCCGCCAGTTTATCTCATATATGTTATGTGTATTATATGTCCCCATTTTTCGGATTACGAAAATCCGAATTGCCTTTAAGTCTGCAGTCGCAAAGTGTTTCATGATTTTTTGTGTTTGTAACATTTTTTGTCTATTTTTGTTACATAATTTTTAATGAAATGGACATACGATTTGGATATTTGGTTGTATAATAAATGTTTATCAATTTTTAATTGTATTTTTTATATTTAATGACGGAATGTCGGACTGATACAGTATAATTCAAACAGCCACATTATTTAATTATGAAGACGTTTTTCTCGCTATTTTGTTTTATTTCATTGTTTTGCTTCCCTGGGCAGGCAAATAATTGCGTGTTGTTCACTTCTGAGCGCGAGTTGCCTTCCAATATGGTTAATCAGGTTCTTCAAGACAGCGACGGCGTGATATGGATTGCTACAGAGGACGGTCTGAGTCGTTTTGATGGAGCTGATTTTATGACATTCAGAAAGAATGATTCTGATTCTATTGCGCTAATTAACAATTATATAGAATTGATATATGAAGTTGGCGACGGAAGGTTTATTATAGGTACTCTTTCCGGACTTCAACTTTATGATCATGCGTCTCGCAGTTTTATTGATGTTCCTGCATATATCGATGGAGTAAAATTCCCGCAGGGTATGGATATCTCGTGCATTTTGTGCGGAAACGATAGTCTGGTGATGGTCGGAACGTCAGGCCACGGGATTTTTGTCCTTACGAATAGTGGCGACAGCTTGTCGCTGGTCCAAGATCCGGAATTGCTGCCAAACTGTTACTACATAGAGAAGATTATGCTTGATAGAAACAGAAATCTTTGGGTTTCAACGATGAACAAAGGCGTATTCGTTCTTGATAGCAATCGCAAAATTATCGGCAGTTACGCATTTGGCGGGAATGAGTCTTGCTTCTCGTTCGTTGATGCGCCTGATGGGTATGTTTATATGGGCACATCACAGGGAAATCTGCTGAAGTGTGATGTGGCGACCGGCAAATTAGTAACTGTGGCATCACGGCGTCAGGTGCGTAGCGCCATTATGGATATTCAGATTGCTGACTCCACATCTCTTATGATTGGTACAGATGGCGACGGACTTAAAATGTTCAATACTGCGACGGGTGAACTCTTTGATTATAATTTGAGTCTGACGGGTTTGAATAGCCGAAAGTTGAAAGTGCATTCAATCATGCACGACAATCGCAACAATTTATGGCTTGGATGCTTTCAGCAAGGAGTGGTCTTGGAGCCAGCGGCTGAAAATGAATTTGTTTTTGCCGGCAGTATGTCTCCGATTGCAAACACAATCGGTTCGTGTTGCGTGATGTCGGTCTTGTGTGATGGCAATGACATTTGGGTTGGAACGGACAATGATGGCGTTTATCTGTTAAACAAAGACTTATCTCAAAAAAAACATTTCGAAGCAGGTGTTTCTCCATCATCAATTCCGCGCACAACTCTTTGTATATTCCGTGACTCCCGGCGTAATGTATGGCTGGGTTCGTATTTGGGCGGATTGTGTCGTCTGAATGAAACTACGGGAAGGTGTGAGCCTGTGGAGTTGGCTGATGAAGGTGATTTCAACCATGCCACAAGTGTCTATTGTATTGCCGAAGACGGTCGTCAGAATTTATGGGTTGCACTCAATGGAATCGGTTTCTGCCGAATCTCAATATTAACATCGGAACAAAAATTATTTCCTGCGATGCCAAGCGGTGTTGTGTATTCTGATTTAGCTAATCAATTGCCGCTTTCGTGGATTAACACAATGCTTATCTCGGGTAACAGACTGTATTTCGGCGGATATGGCGGATTCGGATGTCTTGATATCGAGAATGAAGATTTTGTGTCAGTTTTGGGTAGCAACCGTGTGCTGGCCGGCGAAGTTGTATATGCATTGCACGAAGGAGTTGACGGGAAAATATGGATAGGTACGGCGAATGGATTGCTGAGTTTTGATCCGCAGACGTGCGAAACCGTTAAATATACCACTTTGAATGGACTGCCGAGCAATTCGATATCGTCAATCGAAAGCGATGCTGACGGTAATTTGTGGATTAGTACCAATAGTGGTATAACGTGTCTTAATGCACAAAACTATTCGTTCTCAAACTATTATGCGTCTGATGGTTTGCAGTGTAACGAGTTCAGCAAGTCTGCGTCGGGGGTTAATGCTGCCGGACGGCTTTTCTTTGGCGGTGTTAACGGGCTCATCTGTTTCTATCCGCAAAAAATCAAGAAGCACTATTCGATTCCGAATATACGCTTGACTAATTTTTATATACATGATAAACCAGTAGCCAAGGGGATGCTTTCTGGCGGGAAGCAAATTGTCGACAGTGATATTTCTAAGGCGGAACATGTATACTTGTCGCATTCCGACAATTCGTTCAGCATTGAATTCTCAGCCATGGAATATGCGAATCCCAGCCGTATTACATATTTATATAATATGGATGGCAAGGGGTGGATTCATTTGCACCAAGGTGGCAACAAGGTGTCGTTCAGTAATATGAAGCCTGGAAAACATGAATTCAGCGTCAAAGCTGTTGATGCAAATTCTTTTTCGAAAACCAGAAAACTCATAATTCATATAACAGCGCCATGGTATGCGACTATTGTCGCCTATATTGTGTATTTCTTGTTGGTGGCGGCCGTTATTATTGCTCTGATAGTGCATTTTCACCGAAACCGAATCTTGCGTATGGAAGTTCTTGAACACAAATACGCCGAAGATGTTAACGAAGCAAAATTGCAATTCTTTATAAATATTTCGCATGAAATCCGTACGCCGATGTCGTTGATTATTGGTCCTTTGCGTATGCTGATAAACTCTGATGCGGACCCGGTCCGTCAGCGGACTTATGATACTATCAGGCGGAACGCTGAACGCATATTGGGGCTAATTAACCAGTTGATGGATATTCGCAAAATCGACAAAGGGCAGATGCGGCTTAGTTTTACTGAGTGTGATATCGTGAAAATTGTCCGCGATGTGTGCGCAAATTTTGAATATCAGGCAAATGTTCAGGGGATTAGCTTGAATTTGGTTTCTAGTCAGCCTGAAGTTAAGGCCTGGGTTGATGCGGGTAATTTTGACAAGATAATCGTGAATATATTGTCGAATGCATTCAAGCATACGCCGAGAAACGGTGTGATAAGTGTTTCTATTTCCGTAAACGATGATAATCAAGTTGATGACGGCCATGCGGCTGGTTCTGTGGTTATCGATATTGAAGACACGGGTTCGGGTATTAATCCTGACGAGTTGAACAAAATCTTTGAAAGGTTCTATCAGTCGCAGGCAGAAAAAACGGTGTCGGGCACTGGTGTAGGATTGCATCTTACCAAATCGCTTGTTGAGTTGCATCACGGAACAATAGTGGCCGCCAACAATGTCGGAAAGCCTGGGTGTCACTTCACAATAAATTTGCCGATTGGCCCCGATCATCTTACTGATGATGAACGTTCGGTTATGAAGCCAGTTTTGGTGGATGCGAAAGTGAATGTTTTGTCTGTCCCGCAAGGCAACGTCCCAAATTATGAGCCGGAGCCTAAAAAACAGACAAAGACAAAGTATCGGGTGCTTATTGCCGAAGATGATGATGAAATTCGCAAATACATCAGTGATCAGTTGTCGCTTTATTTCCATGTTGTTGAGTGTGCCAATGGCGCTGATGCGCTTGACTCGGTTCTTCAAAATGCACCTGATGTAGTTGTCAGCGATGTCATGATGCCAATTATGGACGGGCAGACATTATGCCGTAAGATTAAACAGAACATCACGGTCAATTATCTGCCGGTTATATTGCTCACATCGCTTACGGCCGATAGTGACCGTATTAAAGGACTTGATGCCGGAGCCGACGCTTACCTGACCAAGCCTTTCAGTATTGATGTGTTGCAACATACTATTATGAACCTTCTGAGAAATCGGGCAACACTAAAAAATAAGTTTCAAGGCCGTCAGTCACAGGGCGCCGATGTTAAGCGTATCGAAGTCAATTCGCCAGATGACCGTTTGATGCAGCGTGTTATGACTGTGATTAACAAGAATCTTGATAATACAGAATTAAGTGTTGAGATGATTGCCAGCATGGTTGGAATCAGTCGTGTGCATCTGCACCGTAAGTTGCGGGAAATCACCAACCAGTCAGCTCGGGTTTTCATACGCAACGTTCGCTTGCAGCAAGCTGCCACATTGCTGGCTGAAAAACGTCAAAGTATAGCCGAAATCGCTGAAATAGTTGGATTCTCAAGCACATCGCATTTCTCAACAGCATTTAAAGACTTGTATGGAGTGACGCCTACAGAGTATATGGAGAAGGGGCGTAGTGAAAAAGATTCTATGTCGCAATCTAGTGCAGAGTAATTGTTTTCATTCCATTTTTAGAATGTGCTTTTCTTGTTTGGGTCGCATTCAATAGAAAACGTTTCGTTTCATCCTTATTTAGGATTGTTGTGCCAAATTTGGTGTATTCTCGTTGATTGACAATTGTCAATTTTACATCCAACAATGATACATTTTAATGTTACTAGCTTTAAATAGTCATAATGACTATTTATATTTTGATATGTTACTATACGTTTGATATACAATATGTTTATTATTTATCATGTAACAAACGTGTAAGAAAATGTTACATTTTTACAGCATAATTGTAACGGACTTTAAACATTATGTATCAAACCGCGTGGTCATAGGGAGTTTTTTTTATAAAATTTGCCATCAATAATTAAACCGCATACGCGGTAAAAGCGACAATAAACATTTAATAATCAAACATTTGAAAAATGAAGAAACATCGACTATGGAAATTGGCGGTTGCAATACTGCCAATGATGTTGCTGTCATTCAGTGTTTTTGCCCAAAAGCATAATATTACGGGTAAGATATTGGATGAAGAACAAATGCCTGTTCCGGGTGTCAATGTTGTTATTAAAGGAACAACAGTTGGTACGATTACAGCAGGCGACGGTACATTCAGCATGCAGGCAGCCGACAATGATGTGTTAGTTATTACCTATATTGGTTATAACACACAAGAATTGACGGTAAAGGGTGCTGGACCTTACAGCATTTCGTTGAAGCCTGATGTGGTGGGCTTGGATGAAGTTGTTGTTGTGGGTTACGGTCAACAGAAAAAGGCTTCGGTTGTGGGAGCCATTGCACAGACCACAGGTGCATCACTTCAGCGTGCAGCAGGTGTCACTAACATCGGCGCAGCCTTGACAGGTAACTTGCCGGGCGTTATTACAATGGAAGGTTCAGGTCAGCCTGGTTCTGAGTTGGACGAGGGAGAAAACGCCAAGCAGAAAATCGTCATTCGTGGTACAAGTTCGTGGAACGACAGCGGCCCGCTGGTTTTGGTAGACGGTATTGAGCGTCCGATGAGTTCAGTCGACATTACTTCTGTCGAGAGTATTTCAGTTTTGAAAGACGCATCGGCAACAGCCGTTTATGGTGTGAAAGGTGCCAACGGTGTTATTCTTATCACAACAAAACGTGGTGAGGAAGGCAAGGCTCGTATTGATGCAGGTTTCACTACCACAGTAAAACGAGTTTCGAAGCTGCCTAACAAGTACGACTCTTATGACGCCTTGATGGCTCGCAACAAAACCATCGAAATGGAGTTGCCGGTAACTGGCAAGGACTCGTGGCCGTACATCACACCGCAGAGCGAGATTGAAAAATATCGTGACCCTGACGGCATGACCACTTTGATTGAAAAAGGTCTGGAAGTGAAGGGTTATAATAGAGAGCGTTACCCTAATGTTGATTGGCAAGAAGAATTGTTCAAGAAACAGGCAATATCTTACAATGCCAACCTGAGTATTAGTGGTGGTACGAGAGCCGTCAGATACTATGGCTCGGCAGACTATGTATATGAAGATGACCTTATGCGCTTGTTCGACAACGGCCGTGGTTATGAAACAGGTTACAGCTATCAGCGTGTTAACGCCCGCAGCAACCTTGACTTCAACATTACCAAGACAACTGTATTCAAGATGAACCTTGCGGGTTCGCTTGGTATTAAGAAAGCACCGCAAATGAATGCAGGCGATGTTTGGCAGGAAGGCCAGCGCTGGGCTGGTGCTTACAATATTGCTCCTGATGTGTTCCTGCCTAAGTATGAAGATGGCGCTTGGGGTTATTATCCTCAAGTTTCGAATGTAACCAACTCTGCTCAGAACCTGGCATACGCTGGTATGACAAAGACAACTTCAAACTCTATCACCACCGACTTCATCTTGGAGCAGAGACTTGATTTTCTCTTGAAGGGTTTGAGCGCACGTGCCAATGTCTCAATGGATAACAACTTCCAGGAGAACGGCCGTGGTATCAATGGCGACTTCGACAGCCCGCAGCAAAAATGGATTGACCCGAATACAGGTCTGGTATATCTCCGTAATGATATTGACGGCGAGACAGGTTTCGACTGGGCTATGGGAACATCATTCACTACCAGTGGAGGCTCGATGGGTAATGTGAACCGCCGTTTGTACTATCAGGCACAGGTGAACTGGGCTCGTGATTTCAGTGCTCATAGCGTAACCGCCATGGGATTGTTCTCGCGCAACAAACAGTTGAATGGTGACGGAATCCCATCATACCGTGAAGACTGGGCTTTCCGTACAACCTATAGTTATGCGGGTCGTTATTTCCTAGAGTATAATGGTGCATACAACGGCTCGGAGAAGTTCGCTACTGACAACCGTTTCGCATTCTTCAACTCGGGTGCCATCGGATGGATGATTTCAGAAGAGCAATTTATGTCGTTCTTGAAAGAAGAGCATTATATTGACATGTTGAAATTCCGTGCATCCTTGGGTGAGATTGGTAGTGATAATGCCGGTTCGTTCCTCTATATGGATGAATGGAGCTACGGCGGTACAACCCCGACAACTCTCGACGGCGGTGGCGCAAGTATATATAAATGGTATCGTATGACGAAGTTGGGTAACAAGGATGTGCATTGGGAAACAGTGCGCAAGTTCAACTTCGGTATCGACTACTCGTTCTTGCAGGGTTTGTTTGCAGGTAGTGTCGAAATCTTCCGCGACAAACGTTACGATGTGCTTCTAAACGGTGGCGACCGCGCAGTTCCTGCTTATTTTGGATTTAATCTGCCAGTGTCGAACCATGGTGAAGTTCATGCAAAAGGTTACGAGATTGAGATTCGTTTGAACAAACAGTTCAATCGCGAAACACGCTTGTATGGTAATTTCAGCTTGACTCACAATGAAAATGAGATTATTCAGAAAGACGATGCGCCTCTGACGCCTAACTATCAGAAACAGGAAGGTTATGCAATCGGTCAGTACCGTTCGTTTATCGACAGAGGCTTCATCAATAATATTGATGAGTTGTATGGTAGCCCGGCATTTGAGACTGACGACCGTTTCCGTCTGCCTGGCAACTATTATATTGTCGACTTCAACGGCGATGGTTCAATCGATAGCAAGGATAGCGCTCCATACGGATTTACCAGCACTCCGCAGAACACATACAATGCCATGTTGGGATTTGAGTGGAAAGGTTTAAGCTGCTTTGCTCAGTTCTATGGTGTACGCAATGTAACGCGCGACGTTGTGCTGCAGAGTTTCGGTCAGAAACTGAACACCGTTTACGATATGGGCGAAACTTGGTCGAAGGAAAATCCCAATGCTGATGTTACCACTTACCGCTGGATGACTGCTCCGGTGAGCAAGGAGGGTGGACAGTTCCCCGCATACGGAACTCAATACATCTTCGACGGCTCTTACATCCGTCTGAAAAATGTTGAGTTGGCTTATCAATGGCGTGAAGGTCAGTGGATTAAGAATATAGGTCTGAAATACCTGAAGGTGTTTGTCAACGGCAACAACCTTTGGTTGTGGACCAAGATGCCCGATGACCGTGAGGCCAACTTAGGTGGTGGCGGTTATTTGGGCGCTTATCCGACTGTGAAACGCTTCAATATTGGTCTTAAAATATCACTCTAATTCTTGAACCGATGAAAAAGATAAATAGTATATTATTCGTTGGGTTGTTAGGATTGGCATTATGTGTAAACTTCACATCGTGCAAGGATTACCTTGACCGTGAGCCTAACACGACAGTGTCGGAAACCGATGCCTTCAAAAACTTCACCAACTATCAGGGCTTTGTTGAGTTGATTATCAACTGTATTCCTGATAAAGAGAAATGTAACTGGTGTCCGTCGTGGAACTGGGGCGATGATGAAATATTCAACCCTGAGGCCGACGACCGTATGACACATCAAATTGACCTAGGAAACTTCCGCGCATGGAATCAGACAGGAAACTGGCTGTATAAGGACAATAGTAATCCGACAAGTACAGGTCCGAAAGACCACTCGTTGTGGGGACACGCCTGGTTCTGCATCCGTCAGGCCAATATGGCTCTCGAGCATATCGATGAGATGGATGGCACTCAGGAAGAGAGAGACCTTATTCTTGGTCAAAGTTATTTCTTCCGTGCTTGGTGGCACTTTGAGTTGATGGAGTATTTTGGAGGTCTGCCTTATATCAATAAGACACTCGACCCCAACAACGTTGAAAAGCTGCCGCGTTTGTCGTTCCAGGATTGCGCCGACAGTTGTGCCCGCGATTTCCAGCGTGCTGCTGATTTGTTGCCGATAAAATGGGATGATACTCAAGTTGGCACAAAAACAAAAGGCAAAAACCAATTGCGTCCGAATAAGATTATGGCGCTTTGCTATAAAGGCAAATGCTTGCTTTGGGCTGGTAGCCCACTTATGAAAAATGATGCTCAGCTTGGTGCTATTGCAAGTGGTAAAACATACGAGTACGATAAAGAATATTGCAAAAAATCGGCTGAAGTTTTCGGAGAAGTGCTTCAATTGGTTGAAGATGGAAAAACCGACTACGCTTTGGTTGAATTCAAATTTGATGATATATATAATCATAAGGCTGCATCTACCGCAAAGAGCAGTTATTCTGAGTTGTTCTATACTCAGACGTCGAACCACCGCACACCTGGCGGAACAGAGGCTATTATGCTTGGCCCGTCATCTGATTGGAACAGCTCCAACTGGAATACAACAAAAGTGTTTGGTCCGAAGGTGGCTGGTATTGTTGAGCACGATAACGTGATTCATCAGCCGACAGCAAACTTGGTTGAAATGTACGGAATGGTTAACGGATTGCCAATTGATGATCCTGAGTCAGGTTTCGACCCAACACATCCATTTTTAAATCGTGACCCACGTTTCTATCACGATATTGTTTTCGATGGTTTTAAGTATCTCAACGGTGCAACAAGTGATAAGGAGGCTTATCGTTATTGTGAGTTGTTTACAGGTGGCAATATGCGTCCGGTTGCTAACGGCAGCCAGACTGGCTATTTCATTCAGAAACTTGTGCCGCACACTTGCAACATTGTTGACAAGGGATATGAGTGGAATATGAACACTCACACATACCTTTCATATATGCGTCTGGCCGATGTATATCTGATGTATGCAGAGGCTTGCGCCGCTGTCGGAGGTTCTGGATATTCCGCTTCGTCGTTCTCAAAAACAGCAGAGGAAGCAGTGAATGTTATTCGCGACCGTTGCGGTTGCGGTCATGTGGCTGCAAAATATGCTGCCGACGACAAAAAGTTTATGGATGAGATCCGTCGCGAGCGCGCTGTAGAGCTTTCGTTTGAAGGCTTCCGTTTTTGCGACCTGCAACGCTGGCTGCTCTTGACCGAGTATCCTTACAACACCAAGTTCAGTCAGGAATTTGATAGGGCGGAAGAACCAACGTTCTATATGAGCAAAGATCCGAAGCTTGCTCGCGTGAAAAACTATCGAAAAGAACCTATCTTAGTGCGCCGTTTTACCAAAAAACACTATTGGTTCCCATTCCCGGATAAAGAAACTTATATGTATGTTGAATTTGAACAGAATCCAGGATGGTAATGGTTCCATAAATAATTGTTAAATTAATAAACAATAAAAAATGAAACATAAACATAATATATTAGTCATGAGTGCCGCAATGGCCGTTGCGCCATTTGCATTGAGTGCCCAGACCGATGTGCAGGCAGATGAAGTGCAGGATTCTGTCTATATGGTCAAAACGGCATTCCGCAGTGTGGCACAAGACGACCTGCTTGGCGGTGTTTCGTATGTTAATGTTGAGGAGATGCTCAATAAGAACTACACCACCTACAGCCTCGACCACATGGAGAGTTTGGTAAGCGGCTGGAATGGCAAGTCGTTGTGGGGTATGGACGAGGATAACGGTCAGGGCTATTTGGTGCTTATCGATGGTATTCCACGCGATGCCAACAATGTGCAACCATCTGAAATTGCGCAAATCACTTTCCTGAAAAGTGCCAGCGCAGTCGCCCTTTATGGCAGCCGTGCCGCAAAAGGCGCTATTCTCATTACAACCAAGCGTGGTCAGGCTCGCGATGGCTTGAAAATTGACTTGAATGTGAACGCAGGTATCGATGTTATAAAGGAACTTCCTGAATATCTGAATTCTGCCGATTACATGAGATGGTACAATCAGGCTTGCATCAACGACAGCAAGAAAAAGGTTGAGTATAGCGATGAAGTTATTGAAAAGACAGAGAGTGGTGTGAATCCATACCACTATGTTGATATTGATTACTACTCGCCCGACTATATCAAGAAAACCAAGAGCCGCAAGGAAGCTGTTCTTGAACTGTCAGGCGGTAATAATCGTGCCCGTCTTTATGGTAATGTCAACGCTTACACTCAGAATGATTTTGTTAAAATTGGCGATGCCAAAAACACTCGCATCAATCGCTTGAGCGTTCGTGGTAATGTCGACATTGATTTTAACGATTACATTGGCGGTCATATTGATGCCAACGCTACATTCTATGATTCCAAGCACCGTCAGTATCATAGTGACCCAGGTCAAAATATGACCTATTGGAGAATGGTTGCGAATGCTCGTCCGAACTTCCCAACCAAAGGTGCTCAGCTTATTCCGCTCGACAAAGTGGCAGAGGATGCTGAAGGCCGTGAATTGGTTGAAGCCACAAGCAATATTTTCGACGGATGTTTCTTGGCAGGCGATGACAATTCTGGTTTTTACACAGGCGATGATAAGTCAAAAACACTTTTCGGTCAGATTTATGCAGGTGGCGAGTTGAAATTCACCAGCCGTCAGTTCCAATTCGATGGCGGACTTGACTTCAACTTTAGTAAAGTGGTGGAAGGTCTTTCGCTGAAAACCAATTTCGGTATGGATTTCAAAACATCGTATAATACAAGGTTCCAGCCGAATTATGCAATATTCAAGCCAACTTGGGGCGATGATGAGATGATTCATAAAATCACGCAGGTGGATGGTACTGCTGACGAGATTACTGGTCAGAAGAAGTTGTGGGGTACAAAAGATACCCGCACGCTTGCTCTTTCGTTCCAATTCGATTACGTACGCAGTTTTGGCGACCACAATGTGTCGGCAATATTGTTAGGCAACGGTTTCCAGCAGATTAAGGACGGCGAGTATCACAATACCACCAATGCCAATCTCGGTTTCGATTTGAGCTACAATCTTGCTCATAAGTACTATGTTCAGTTTGACTTGGCTATGCCTCATTCATCCAAACTCGCTCCGAGACACCGCAATGCCTTGTCACCTTCGTTGACACTTGGCTGGAATCTGGCTCGTGAGTCGTTCCTTGATGGCTCAATCTTCGACGATTTGTTGCTGTCAGTTTCGTTAAGCTCGTTGAACGAGGATATTGACATTAGCAACTATTACCTGTACACAGGTACGTGGAAGGCAGATGGCTATCAATATCAATGGCATGATGGCTACCAGATGGGTAAAACACACCCGACCCGTGGTGAGAACGAAGTACTTGAGATGATTAAGCGTAAGGAGGTTTCGGTCAACCTGCGCACATCAATGTTCGAGCGTTTTGTAACCGCCGATTTCACATTCTTCAAGAACCGCATGGAAGGCTATTTGATTAACACAACCGAAGATTGGCCAAGCCACATGAGGGATTTTGTCTCATATTTGAACAACGACATCAATGGTCGTCAGGGTTTCGATTTTGCAGTCAACTTCAACAAGGAAATCAACGAAGTTGGTGTTTCGTTGGGCGTTGTCGGAACTTATTATGACACTAAAGTCATAAAGAAAGAACAGTCGGACCTTGACAAAGAGAACCAAAGCCAGCTCGACAAAGAAGGCAGACCAATAGATGCTATCTGGGGATACAAAAACCTTGGCATATTCCAGAGCCAGGAAGAAATTGCTGCTGCTCCAGATCAGAAAGTTGGTGGAAAACTTCGCCCGGGCGACATTCGCTATGCCGATTTGAGCGATAACGGTGTCGGTGATTCCCTCATCAATAAAAACGATATGGTTTACTTGGGCAAGGAAGGCAAGTTCGGTGCTCCGTTCTCTTTGGGTGTCAATCTGACTGTCAAATACAAGAATTTCACATTCTATGCATTGTGCTCGGCCAAGGCAGGCGCATACGCCAAAAAGAACAACACCTACTATCAGCCAAAAAGTAGCGACAAATACTCTGTTATAGTCAAAGATACCTGGACTCCGGAAAACCCGAATGCCAAATATCCTGCGCTTACTACATCAAATGGCGCCAACAACTATGCAGAGTCTGATTTTTGGTTGTATAAAGACAATGCGTTCCAGCTGACGAAGATTCAAATCACATACGACTTGCCGAAAGAATTGCTTGGCGACAGCTTTGTGAAAGGTGTCAGCGCATTTGTGAGCGGTAAGGATTTGCTGACTATCTCGAAAGAGCGCAAGGTGATGGAGACTGCAATTGCAAGCGATCCTAAGACCCGTTTCTTCCAGGTTGGTGTGAAAGCGACTTTCTAATGTCTGACTTTAATATGAATTGAGATATGAAACTGAAAAAAATAATAAAATTAGCGGTCTTGATACCAGTTGTTGCAGCTTGCGACGACATGTTTGAACCGACAATCGAGAGTATCGAAGATTTTGATGCAGTTACCGCAAAGCCTGCCAATGCCCTTGGTCTAATGTCGTATGGCTATCAGAATCTTCCGTATCAGAAAGGTGCCGGCTCATTCAGTGATATTGCAACCGACGATGCTGTATGCAATGATTTCAATAATGATTTTTGGAAAGTGGGTAACGGTCTTTGGAGTTCCAAAAATGGAGGTGTCAACCCATTTAACCAATGGACCGATAGACGCATAAATCTGCAATATGTTAACCGTTTCATTGAGCAAATGCATAACTTCACATGGGCAGGAAAGGAATCGGTTAACACAATGTTCAAGGACCAAGTGAGAGGCGAAGCTTATGCATTGCGCGCTTTGCAACTATTTGCTTTCTTGCGTGCTCATGCGGGTTATGCCGGTGGTGAACTGATGGGTGTGCCTTGTCTTACTCGTTCAGAATCTGCTGGTGATGACTTCAATGTTGGACGCTCGTCATTCAAAGATTGCATCAACCAGATATTTAGTGATTTGGAAGAAGCACGCAAATATCTGCCATACGATTATGCCGACATTAAGGATGCTGACATACCGGCAAAATATGTTGCCATAGGTGTAATTAATGCTTCGGATTACAACCGTGTGTTTGGTGAATCGAAAATGGGTCGTATGTCGGGCAGAATTGCAGCCGCAATTGAAGCTCAAGTAGCTTTGTTTGCAGCAAGTCCTGCCTATAGCGACCAGTCGGGTGTTACGTGGGAAGACGCTGCTAAAAAAGCTGCAGATTTGCTTAACACCATTGGGGGCCCAAGCGGAATAGACCCCAATGGCAATCACTGGTATAATAATCTTGATGAAATTCGCGCATCAATGGGAGGCAAGATGCCGGCTGAAATAATATGGCGTGATAATATTTCTGAACAATCTGGAAAAGGAGGATTAGAAGAGTCTTGTTATCCTGCATCATTATCGGGAAAGGCCTTAATTAATCCTACTCAGAACCTTGTTGATGCTTTCCCGATGGCTAACGGTTATCCTATTACTGCTTCAGCCAGTGGTTATGACCCACAGAATCCGTACGAGGGCCGTGACCCGCGTTTTGATTTGTACATTGTTCACGATGGTTCTGATTTTGGTCCCAATAGGTCTACGGAGAAAAAGGCGAATGAAAAATTGATTAATACAACAATTGATGATGATAATAACCAAGACGGATTGGATGCAACAAAGGGTGGAGCACCAACTCGAACTGGGTATTTTATGCGCAAGCTTCTTAATGAAGATGCGGCTTTGGCAATTGAAGGAGGCACAGGTTATAGTAATCAGCTATATTATTATGCCCGCATCCGTTACACCGAGATTTTCCTTGATTATGCCGAGGCGGCAAATGAGGCATTCGGCCCCAAAGGAACAGCGTCGGGTGCAAGCTATAGTGCTTACGATGTGATTAAAGCCATTCGCGAGAGAGCGGGGATCACTGATACCAAATATTTGGATGAGTGTGCCGCTGATAAAGACAAAATGCGTGAGCTTATCCACAACGAGCGCCGCATTGAGCTTTGCTTTGAGGGTCACCGTTTCTGGGATCTCCGTCGTTGGAAGGCAAATTTGAACGAGCAGGTTAAAGCAATGGAAATAAAGACCGTAGGTGGCAAAAAAACATACACTGTTGTTGATGTTAAAAACGAAACTCGCAATTATAATGATTGCATGTACTATGGTCCGGTTCCAGAATCTGAAATCAACAAATGGTCGGCTCTGAAACAGAACGATGGTTGGGAGAAGTTCTAATCTTAAAATGTTAATACAATGAAAATGAATAAAGTAGTATCAATTTTATCAATAGGCGCGGTTGCAGTGGCATTCGCTGCTTGCCACAACAGTGAGCAAACGTTCCCCGATTTTGAAGGCGGAACAACGGCCTATTTCGCATACCAATATCCTATTCGTACTATGATATTGGGTAATGTTGAGACTTACGACAACACCAGCGACAACGAAGGACGTTTTACTATTTATGGAACTTGCGGCGGTTCATACGATGGTTTGGATGCCAAGATAGATGTCGCAGTTGATAAGTCGCTTGTGGAAAATTTGTATTTTGAAGACGGCTCGCCAGTAAAAGTAATGCCAGATGATTATTACAAAATTAATGGTGAACAATTGGATTATGCAGGAGGTTTCCGGGGAGGAGTTGAAGTTCAATTGACTGATAAATTTTTTGCTGATGATGCATCTTTGAAAAACACTTATGTGATACCGTTAGTTATGGGAAACTATTCAGGTGTTGATTCTGTGTTAAGAGGCTCGCCCAAAGCTGGAAATCCAGCACGTCAGAATGTTAATGAGTGGAAAGTTGCTCCTAAGGATTATGTTTTGTTTTGCGTTAATTATATGAACAAGTATAATGCAACATATATAAGACGAGGAGTTGACCGTTTCGACAAGCTGCAATTCGAAGATAAGGAAATTGGGCGTGAAAATGCTATTGTGATTCATGCAACCAAAAAGACAGAAAATCCATGGGATTGTCAATTCTGGATTGATGTCGACCATGAGTTTGCGGAAGGTGAAAAATGGGAATTGTCAATGGATATAAAAGCTGCTCAAAATGCTTCGGTGAGTTCGCAAATACATAAGAACGCAGGAGAGTATTTGAGTGGTGGTAATATTGGTGCTGTTGGTTTTTCAATGGATTGGACACATTTTTCAAAAAGCGGGTCATTCGCAAAAGCTGATGCAGGTGGCCATTCTATAGCATTCAACTTGAACGATAATCCGGATGCCAACGATTATTATATAGATAATTTAAGTTTCAAAATTAATGGCACCGAGTACATTACCAATATTGAGTGTAATGATGTGGATTGCAAAAATTTCTACACAAAAGTTAATAAGGGGCAAATACAATTAAGTGAATATGGCGAGGTTATTTTGTATAAAAAAGATACGATTGGTCATGCCAAAGTAACAAATAATCGTCATATAAATGATTTTGTTGAAAAAGGTGATATCGTTTATACTACATCTAAAACATCAAAGTCCATTGTATTACCTGTCAGAGTTAATGTGGATGAAGACATTGTTACTTGTAATTTGATATTGGCGTTTGACGATAATGGGAATTGTACAGTAATCTCTGATACAGAAGGCTGCGTTGCTGAAGGTTCAGGAAAGTATGTTGAGAATGGAGCAATTAAAGCTTGGGGCAATAAGGATCGTGATGTTTTGTACTTGGAGTATACTCTTGACTTCGGGAAACACTTTGGTGGAGAGCAAGTCTTCTATGAAGTTAAAGATACTTTGGTTTGGAGAGACAGAGGTGCTGCCGCAGGAATACAACAATTCTATCCCTATTATTTGGAGCAATAATAAAATAGATGTTTATATAAAAAAGGCTTTGGGCATTGCTCAAGGCCTTTTTTGTTGTTTGTACGCATATCCTAAAAACCTATTTTTGCAGAAAACTGAACAAAATGGAAGTAAGCATAGAGCAATCGTGGAAAGAGCGCTTGCAGGGCGAGTTCGACAAGCCATACTTCAAGACGCTGACCGATTTTGTGCGTGATGAGTACCGCACCCAAACTATTTATCCGCCAGGAAAACTGATTTTCAACGCTTTCAACCTTTGTCCGTTCGACGATGTGAAGGTTGTGATAATTGGTCAGGACCCATATCACGGGCCAGGGCAGGCTCACGGTTTGTGCTTCTCGGTGCAGGACGGAGTGGCTTATCCGCCGTCGTTGCGCAACATTTTCAAAGAGATACACGACGACATTGGCTCACCAATACCCGCATCGGGCGATTTGACGCGCTGGGCCAGGCAGGGAGTTCTGCTGCTCAACGCCACGCTTACCGTTCGGGCAAATATGGCAGGCTCGCACCAAAAGCGCGGCTGGGAAACGTTCACCGACGCTGTCATCAGCGCTGTTGCCAAGGAGAGAAAGAACATTGTTTACATTTTGTGGGGCTCGTACGCGCAGCAGAAAGCCGCAATGGTCGACCGCAGCAACAATCTGGTGCTCGAATCGGTTCACCCGTCGCCGCTGTCGGCTTCGCGCGGATTCTTCGGCAACCACCATTTCAGCCGCGCCAACCAGTATCTGACGGAGCACGGAAAGGCGCCAATTGAATGGTAAAAAACTGGTGAATTGTTGAATCGGATAATCGGTGAATCGACAAAGGAAGATTCAAATATATAATACCCAACACCCAATACCCAACACCAGAAACGATGTTCATCACTATAAAAAACTACCGTCCGCGCATTGATGACGCGATTTTCCCGGAGCCAATCAATTGGGAGATTCGCGAAGGCGAGGTGTGGACCATTGTGGGCGACAACGCCAGCGGCAAGACGACGATGGCTAACATCTTGCGCGGCAAGTTTTTTGCCGATGAGGGCGAGATTGTCTACCATTTTCTGGAGGCGATGCGCACATCGGAATATCAGACGCTATGGCCCGACAAATTCATTAAGACAGTGAATTTCAAATCGGCTTATTCGGCCGACGATTTCAAGCAGATGTACTATCAGCAGCGGTTCCACAGTACCGAGGTTGAGGAGTGCCCGTTTTTGTCGGAGATGTTTAAGACGGCGCAGATTGAGGAACTTAACGGCAACCCGCTGTTCCGTTCGCTGAACATTCAATCGCTGCTCAACCGCCGCATTATTCACCTTTCGAGCGGAGAGATGCGCCGAATGATTATCGCGAAAGCGCTGTTGGAAAAGCCGCGAATGCTGATTTTTGATAATCCGTTCAACGGCTTGGATATCAAAATGGTACCGCAAGTCGATGAGTTGTTGTCGGGATTGCCGCAGACGGGCGTGCAGATAATGTTCGTCAGCCCTACAGCCGACCGTATTCCATCGTGCACAACGCATATTCTGCAACTAAACGGCTGTCGGATAACTTATTGCGGGCCAGTATCGGAGTTTAAACCGCAGCCCGAAACGTTGCCGCCGGTGCCAACCATCGACTGGAGCCGCATTCCGACCATCGAGCCATCGCAAAGCGAAATGGTTGTTGAAATGCGCGATATTGAGATTTCTTATGGCAAACATATTGTGCAGCAGCATCTTAACTGGGCAATAAAACGCGGCGAGAAATGGTCGCTGCAAGGGCTTAACGGCACGGGCAAATCGACGCTGCTGAGTTACATTTTTGCCGACAATCCGCAGGCCTACGCCAAGGATATTGCTCTGTTCGGGCGCCAGCGCGGCACGGGCGAGAGCATCTGGGACATCAAAAAACGCATCGGATTCACGTCGTCCGAGATGCACCTTTATTACCGCGAACCTGTTGATTGTCTGAAGATTGTGGAGTCGGGCTTTTTCGACAGCATCGGCCTTTACCGCAAGTGCAGCCCCGAGCAGGAACTGACGGCGCGTTATGTGATGCAGGTTGTCGGCATCAGCCATCTCGCGGGGCGGTCGTTCTTGAAAATATCGTCAGCCGAGCAGCGGCTTGTGCTTTTCGCACGCACGCTGGTGAAAAATCCTGAAGTTCTGATACTTGACGAGCCATTCCACGGACTCGACAACCAGAATCTGCAGCGTTGCATTGGCATAGTCAACGATTTTTGCAGTCAACCAGGCAAAACGCTTGTGTTTGTGACACATAACGCGCACGAGTTACCCGCTTGCATCAATCACACATTCGAACTGAAATATTTTGAAAATCAACAATAATGAATTTTATAACAGATAGATACGAAGTTATTCTGGCGTCGAAATCGCCGCGCCGTCAGGCACTGCTGAAGGAGATTGTGCCCGAGTTCTCGATTATGCTGCGCGACACCGCCGAAACCTATTCGTCGACGCTCAAAGGCGCGCAGATTGTTGAACATCTGGCCAATCTGAAAGCATCGGCTTTTGATGGCGAATTGACTGACAATCAACTACTCATAACTGCCGACACCATCGTCTGGATTGACGATATGGTGCTTGGCAAGCCGAAGGACAGGAGCGGGGCTATTGCTATGCTTCGGCAACTTTCGGGGCGCAAGCACACCGTTTTCACGGGCGTCTGCCTGAAAACCAATCAGAGAAAGCGCGTGTTCAGCGTTGCCACCTACGTCTTTTTCTGCCCGCTCGACGACAGCGAGATTGAATACTATGTGGATAAGTATCAGCCATTTGACAAGGCCGGCTCGTATGGAGTTCAGGAGTGGATTGGCTATGTAGGCGTTGAGCGCATCGAAGGCTCGTACTTCAACGTAATGGGGCTTCCGGTGCAGCGGCTCTATCAGGAATTGAAGGAGTTTTAAGTTCAACTATCTGTTCGCGAAATATTCTCAAAAAATTCGCGTTTGTTAGATTTATGTAGTTATTTTGCCGCGTCGTGCGCCGAGCGCGTTTCGCTGCCGTTGCCGACGCTTTTTATTGGATTCTATCCGGTTTTGGAAAATATGAAGATTCGCATTTTATTGTTGATAGGCGCCTTTGCCGCAGTTTTCTGTATGTGCGACCCCGACGGCGATTCGCGCGTTGTGGGCGACGTCTTCACCGACAACAAAGCGGTGCTTGGCTACGTCGATTCGTTCTCGCTGAAGTTGTCAACCATTAGGCTCGATAGTTTTGTCACGACGGGTAACAGCAACATTTTTATGGGATACTACCAAGACGAGAAAGTTGGTAATGTACTCGCCGAAACATATATGCCGATAGTCTTTTCGACTAAAACCAACATTCCCGAAGATGCAGTTTACGATAGTCTCGTGATTTGTTTCAAGCCCAGTGGGGGATGGATTGGTGATACCTTGCAACCGAAGGAAATCAAGATATACGAAGTCTTGGAAGAGATAAAGCCGCACTATAGGGCAGAACGGCAACAAATGTTCAATCACCAGAAACTCCAACGTAGTGACAATGAGTTGGCAACCGTCAGCATAGATCCATTCCCAGCGCGTGGCTTGGTGTCGTGGGCTCGTATGTCAGACAGTTTGGGTCAATTGTGGTTCGATATGATTGTAAATGGTGATGACGCAATGGACAAAGACGAATATTTCGAAGAATATTTCAAAGGCATCTGCATTGTACCGCAAACCACAAACTGCACTTGGGGGCTGGACTTCTTGACATTTAGCACGGCATTGCCAGAATCGGACATGATTGATGATGCCACGCAGTCCGAGATTAGACTCTATTATCGCAAGCCGGGCGATGACGAATACGGTTCTTACATGACATTTGTGCCCAAAGAATCCAATCCATACCGGTATGTTTATTTTGAAAACGATCGCTCAGGCACACCGTTCGACAGCCTTCAAATTGACGGCGGCAAGGTGTATTCGTCGGAGAGTGAGCATGTTTCATACATCCAGACGGGTAGCGGCTTGGCTTTGCGTATTGATTTCCCAACGCTGTCGATTCTAAAATCGGCTTCAGAGTATATGAGTGTTGTTGATGCTCAGCTGCTTATTAAGCCGAAAGATTTTTCATACGATGAGACTTACCAACTTCCATCGACGCTTTATTTGGCTGTGACTGATGAATCGAATGACCTATTGGTGAACCTTACCGACATGTCCGGGCAGATTGTACAGTCGCCAATCTACTATACAGCTGACGACAAGCAGCCGTATTACTTATTCTCTGCTGTCAAATTCGTGCGAAGTTTCATAAATCAAAAAGCAGATAACAGCGAGTTGTCGATGGCGCTTATTGTGTTGCCGTCTGATTTGGAGAGCGCTTCAACGTTCAAGCGGCTAGTTGTTGATGACAACACTAGGTATGCAGAGAACGTGCAACTACAAATTTATTATGTAACTTACTGATTATGTGCCGTTCGATATTAATAGCAATGATTTGGGTTCTGGCAACAATTGGTGAAGTTGCAGCACAAAACAATACCATATCGCCATATTCAAAATATGGAATAGGATTGTATGAACAACCGGGATTTGGGCGTAATGTTTCGATGGGTGGAACGGGCATCGGATTGCGTTCTGCAAACAATGTGAACAACATCAATCCTGCATCGTACGCATCGATTGACTCAACAATGGTGCTTCTCGATATTGGCCTGCAGATGGCGTATGAGCGCATCGAGTCTCACCTGACATGGGGCGACAAACTGAATGGTAACATTTCGTACTTCTCTTTGACACTGGCACCGAATCAGAATCTCGGAATTTCGTTTGGAATATCGCCATACACAAGTGTCGGCTATTCCATTGAATCGGTCGAATATGTATCAGGTGGTGGTCAGGACCGCTATAGATCGCTGGTTGAAGGAATCGGCGGTTTGACGCGAGTTTATGCCGGATTTGGTGTCAATTTGCTGAAAAACACATCGTTTGGCATGAATGCATCGTTGTTGTTTGGTGCAAAAACGGAGATGCAGTCAATTGCAATGTCTTCTGCCGACGAATTTTCGATTTACATCGAGAATTCTGATTATTACGTCGGAGGTAAACTCGATTTTGGTCTGCAGCAGAATTTTCAATTATCGAAAAACAAGAACCTTACTGTTGGCTTGATTGCCAGCACACCTGGAGTCTTGAAATGCGAGCGTGTCGATTTGGCAACCAACACCTTCTACCGGATTGGCGCCATAGATACCATTTATTTTGAAGATGATGATGGTGATAGGATAATTCATCTGCCGGCGACAGCAGGTTTGGGCTTGTCGTACAATTCGGGACGGTTCACTCTTGCTGGTGATTTCAACTACAATCCGTTGTCAAAATTTGATGTTACCAGTTTGCGCTCAAAACTGATGGACAGCAAGTCTCTGAGTATTGGCGCCGAGTATATACCGAAGCATTTCGGACGCAATTTGGATTTGGTCTTCAGAGCCGGTGCAGGCTATGAGTCGGGTACGACAAAAATCGACAGTTACGTGCTCAAATCATATCGAGCATCGCTAGGTATGGGCTTCAAAATCCGTTCAATAAAGTTCAATACCTACTGCATGTATAAGCAGCAAGGAACGCTCGATAATTTGCTTGTGCGTCACCATGTGCTGCAGTTTGGTCTCAACCTGACCTACATCGACTACTGGTTCCAGAAACGCCGTTTCTATTGATGCTTGAACTTAATTTCAGCGGATTGGCCAACGAAGCGGGCTGCGACGAGGCTGGGCGCGGATGCTTGGCTGGGCCTGTGTTTGCGGCCGCAGTCATTCTGCCGCCCGATTTCAAAAACGATATTCTTAACGACTCAAAGCAACTGACTGAAAAACAGCGCTATCAGTTGCGCGATGTGATTATGCGCGAAGCAGCAGCCTACGCCGTGGCAAAACTCGATGCCGAAAAAATCGATGAAATCAACATCCTGAACGCATCAATCGCATCAATGCATCTGGCTCTCGACCAGTTGGTTGTGCGTCCCGAGTTCATTATTGTGGATGGCAACCGCTTCCGCAAATACCACGATGTGCCGCACCAGACTATTGTCAAAGGCGATGGAAAATATCTGTCGATTGCTGCCGCATCGGTGCTGGCCAAAACCTTCCGCGATGATTTCATGAAGCAAATTGCCAACGAATTCCCGCAATATAACTGGGCAAAAAACAAGGGCTATCCAACTGCTGACCACCGCGCTGCTATTGCAAAATATGGCGCAACGCCTTACCATCGGCGCTCGTTCCGTCTGCTCGACCAGCAACTGTCGTTCGATTTTTGAATTTGATATTTAAAAAGTGTTTGGATTCCGGCTGGTTAAACTTGTTCAACAGCGCAGTGTTTCAACCTGTTCAACCTTTATTTGAAAATCAACGTCGAGAACATCTTGTCGTCGAGCGTCTCGTTGGCCACTTCGAGCAAGTCGGTGCTGGTGAGTTTGTTGATTTTGTCGCAGACTTCGCTCAGCGGGTCGATGGTGTCGAAAATCAGGCAACTGCGGCCAAGGTTTAGCATCAGGCCCGAATAATTTTCAGTGCTGATGGCCAGTTGCCCAATCATCTGTTTCTTTGCGCGGTCGAGTTGAAGGGTGCCCATGCGTTCTTCGCGCAAGCGGCGCAACTCGCGGCGGATGATGGTCAGGCAGCGGTCAATCTTCTCATAATCGGTGCCAAAATAGATTCCGAAGGCGCCAGTGTCAGAGTAGGGCGTGTAGAACGACTCGATGTTGTAGGTGTAGCCGTGCTTCTCGCGCAGTGCAAGGTTGAGGCGGCAGTTCATTCCTGGTCCGCCTAATGTGTTGTTGATCAGCTCGAAAGCCAACCGATTCTGATGGTCGGTGGGGTAGGCGCGGTTGCCAAAAATGCAGTGCGACTGGTGTGTTTCGAGTTCAACTTCAAGCAGATGCGGTGTGTAGGGATTCACGGGTATCCGCTTGAAATCGCGCTTTTTGGTGGCAATCGGGCCAAAGTGGCGCTCGGCAAGCCGCACAATGGTTTTGAAATCGACAGGCCCAACAGAGCAGATGGCAATCTGGTCGGTGTTGTAGGTGCGGCCTATGAAACGCAGAATATCAGTGTGATTATACCGCGCAATCGACTCGGGTGTACCCAAAATGTTTCGTCCGATGGTATGGCCGCTGAAAATCAGGTCTTCAAAATCGTCGAAAATCAGGTCACCAGGCGAATCCTTGTACGAATTTATCTCATCCACAATCACTTCCTTCTCTTTCTCGCACTCGTGGTCGGGGAAGGTTGAGTTGAAGATGATGTCGGCAAACAGTTCCATCGCGCGGCCGTAGTAGTCTTTCAGGAAAGTGCCATAGACGCAAGTCTCTTCCTTGGTGGTGTAGGCGTCAATCTCGCCGCCCACGTTCTCAAGGCAGCTTATCACATTGTAAGCCTTGCGTTTGCGCGTGCCTTTGAAAATCACGTGCTCAATCATATGGGCAATGCCGTGCTCGTTCTCGAGTTCATCGCGCGAGCCGGTGTTAATCACCACGCCCATGTGAGCCACTGGTGTGCTTGACTGACTGTGGATTACACGGATTCCGTTCGCTAACCTATGATATTCGTATTCGGCCAAAATCTGCTTTTTTAACGAGCCGCAAAGGTAGAAAAATGTTGGCTAATCGGTTAATCGGATAATTGTATAATTAGATGGAAAAAACGCACCTTTTAAAATCGATTCAACGATTCATCAGTTCACCGATTATCCCTTTGTTCACGCTTTTTCAGGCATAAGCAAATCGCCCACGCTTTGTCCAATCAAGTTGTTGTAGAACAAGATGTTGAGCGATAGCCCGTCTTTTGCGTCGCGTTCAATGCTGATGAAGCTTTCACCATCGCCGATGGTCCAGAACAGGTCATACTCATCGGCAGAGTAGAAGCTGATGTCGGCTTTTTCGCATGTACCAGAGTCATCGAGTCCGAAAATGTCCGAAATCATTTTTGCAAGATTCATCACTGATTGGGCGGAATAGCTGTCGCACAACAGTTTGACGTTGATCGGATTGGAACCTGTGATGATTTCCTTGTCGTAGAAAATACGGAACTGAAGGCGGTCGAACAAATCGAATTCCTTCTTCGCAAGTTTCTTTTCGTACACAATCATGAATGTGGCAGGCGTTTCGATGCTGTCAATCTCGGTGTAGTCGTCATGAAAGAACGACGACAACTTGTAATTGAAACTGTCGAAAAAAACTTCTTCAGGTGTCTTGCCTTCAAAATCCATTGTGCGTCAACTTTAGCAATCGCGATAGGTTGAGCCCTAAAAATCCCGATTAAATTGTTCCTTAAAGTTAGGAATTATTGTGATTGCTTGTTTGCCAAGGATGAAAAAAATGATAAAAAGTTCAGATTTATTGTTTTAAGAAATCATCAAAATACTGCAGAATCCGTTTGAAAAGATGCACTCTGTCATGGCCAATAACGTTGTGCTCGTGCTGCGGATAGACTGCGTAGTCAACCATAACATCGGTTTCGACGGCTTTCTGCATCAGGCGCAGACTGTTTTGCCACACCACAGTAGAGTCGATGTCGCCGTGAATCACAAGCAGCCGTCCGTTTAAGTTGCCAATTTTGTCCGCAACGCAGTTTTGCGCATAGCCTTCGGGGTTTTCTTGGGGTGTGTCCATGTAGCGCTCGCCGTACATCACTTCATATAGCCGCCAGTCGCATACCGGGCCGCCAGCCACGCCCGCCTTGAACACGTTGTTGTGGGTTGTCATCATGTTGATGGTCATGAATCCGCCGAATGACCATCCGTGAATGCCGATGCGGGTTGTATCGACGTATGGCAGACTTTTCAGATAATTGATTCCCACCATCTGGTCTTCCATCTCGCATTTGCCCAATTGGCGGTGGATGCAGTGCTCGTATTCAACACCGCGGTTCTCGGTGCCGCGGTTGTCCATTGTGAACACAATGTAGCCTTGTTGTGCGAAATACATCTTCCATGCCGATGCACCATAGAGCCAACTGGCATCGACTAGTTGCGAGTGCGGCCCGCCATACAGATAATCGATGACCGGATAGGTGCGTGTTGAGTCGAAATCAGCCGGCAGGATGAGCCGTCCGCAAAGGTCGAACCGGCCGTCGGCACTTTTCAGACTGACAGTCTTGAATGTCGGTAGGGTGTAGCCTTCGAAGGTGTTGCGGATGCTTTTCAATGTGTCGATGACGGCGCCGTTTCGAGTGTCGCGCATTGTGCTAAGAATGGCGTAGTCGGGTGCCGAATAGTTATCGATGAAACGTCCGCAGGCCTTGCTCAGTCGTGCAGAGTGGACGCCATAGCCGCTGCTTAGCCGCGTCATTTTTCCCTTCAGATTCACCTTGTAGATGTCGCGAGTGAGATACCCTTCGGCATTGGCCTGGAAAAACACTTCGCCGCTTTTGTGATTGCAGCCGTAAAGGTCGGTAACGCACCAGTTGCCGTGAGTGAGTTGCTTGGCTTTCTGTGCATTGATATCGTAAAAATATAGATGCTTGAATCCGTCGCGTTCGCTTACCCACACAAACTGACTATTGCTGACAAACAGTGGCGGAATGCACGGCTCAACCCATTCGGGATTCTCTTCTTCAAAAATCGTCTTGACTAGTGAGCCGTTGTCGGCATCGTACATGTTCATCCACATGTGGTTCTGCTCGCGGTTGATTTCGGCCACAAGCAGAAACTTGTCATCGGGCGACCACGCAATATTGGTGAAGTACCGGTTTACGGGTGATGCCGTTTTTAAATATGTAACATTCTGATTATCGGTATTGTAAATGCCAATTTGTACTTCGTGGCTCGTCTCGCCGGCCATGGGATAGCGGACAGGTTTCGCAGTGGCTTCGCGTTCGGTGATGTCCACAATAGGGTATTCAGCAACCATGCTTTCATCCATTCGGTAGAAAGCTAGCAGCCGGCCGCTTTCTGACCAGAACGTGCCTTTCTCGATGCCAAATTCTTCGCGATGAACCGACTGCCCGAATACCACACCGTCATCGCCCTTGCCGATGGTGCGGCTCTCGCTGCGCCCCGACACACTCAAGCTTGGGTATATGCTTACTGTGGTGTGGTGGTAGTCGGGTGCGAAGTCAATTGTCGCGTCAGGTGGAATGTTTGTTATCGAATCGGTTACGGAATTGTTTTTCAGATTGATGCAATAGACAGCTTCGGCTTCCAGCGAATACACCCAGACGGTTTCGGTATCAATCCATCCTTCAACGTTCGACATGAGCTGTTTCCCATTGTCGGTCAGTATGTTGTTTATTTGTTCATGCGATACGATGGAATCGCCCAAGTGATAGCCATCTGTTTCGGTAGTTACAAAAATATCGCTTGTGCCAACAAATTGTCCGCGGACAGGGTAGTTGTAGTGCTCGAAGAATTCATCGCCGCCAGGCACAGTGTTTTCGAGTGTGAGCTGATTCTGCGCCCAAGCGGTGGCGGTTGCCAGCAGCAAAGCGGCAATGATTGCGGTTTGTTTTTTGTTCATCGGTTTTATTTTTTGTAAAGGTAGAAAAAATGTGCCATGCCGCATCATAAACCGATGTGTGCATATAAAAAACAAAGACCGTTCCAAAGGAACAGCCTTCGCTTTTATTGCTAACTTTTAATTTCTTAGAAGTTGAAACCTACACGGAGTGTTGGTGATGCAATGAAGCCTATGCTGCTGCATTTGCCTACATTGGGTTTAACACCAGCCTGCGATTTGTATTGCACGGCTGCGTAGGTGTAAGAGAACAAATCGAACTGGCAACCAACAATGAGACCGCCGTTGAACGAATAGTCTGCACCAAAGACGATGGCACCGCCAAGGTTCCATGTCTCGGCAAACTTCTTCTGGCTGTCTTCGATGTCGGCAGCTGCGTCGAATTTGTATTTCTCTGTGTTCAGACAGTATGCGCCGCGGCCGCGTACGCCAGCGTATGGGCGAACATTACCGCCCATGCTCGGGCAGAAATCACCGCCAACAAAGAACGTGTAGTTCATGTTTGTACGGTTTGGTGTCTCTCCATAGCCTGCGACAAGCAAGTTGCCATAATCGTCATAGATGGATGGCGAATAGGCATGCCCCGGTTTTACGGTGCGGTTGAAACCGCCACCAACAAGCACCCTTAATTCTGGAGCCAGGTAAGCACCAGCCTCGAACCCAAGGACTGCGCCCTTGTCGGTCCAGCTTGGCGATGCTGCCTCAGCTGCATAAGGAATGTTTGCTGCATTGGCACTTAGGAAGTTGTTGTAGCCTAATGTTACGCCAAGGTATATCGGGCTGTCTTGTGCGACAACCGTACCTGCCATGGCAAACATCGACAGAACAACTACTGACAATAATCTTTTCATAATCAAAACTTTTTAGAATGTTTAGTTTAGATTATTTGATTATTCAGCAGGAGTCTGTTCCGGAGCAGGAGTTGATTGCTGCTGTTGTTGGTTGTTAGAGCTTCCGCTGCCAGCGATGAGTGCGCGATATTTGTCGGCAACAGCTTGGTTAGCAGCAATCTCGCTATTGAGTTCTGCAATCAAAGTAGTGTAGTAAGCAATTAAAGTCTCCTGATCGGTGATACCATTGTTGATGGTCTCGTTGATAGTCTTGTTAGCAGCATCGATTTTATCGTTGTAGCCTTTGATGGCATCTTCAAGAGTGGCAACGGTGCTCTCGTTGTTGCTTACAGAGTAGGTTGAGTATGCAGTTGCAATTGCGTCAGCATTGTCGTATTTGACGATCAATTTGCGAATCTCGGTTGCATAGTCAACCAATGTGTTCAAAAGAGTTTCGTAAGACTCGTACTGTTCAGTCAGTATTGTAACCAAACCGCTGATTTTGGTTTTCAAAGCATTGTATTGGCTCCAATCATTATATAAACCTTCATAAGAAGGGTCTGTCTTGTCTGTAGGAATGGCATCTTTCTTTTGCTGTACAAGGTCAGCCAAGGCTTTAGTGTATTTGTCAACGTCTTTGAAGCTGTACTTTGTATATGACTGGTAAGCATAGCCATTTGCGTCTTGCAAATCGATACTCCGGCTTTGGAACATTGATGTTGCATCATAATAACCTGTACCCGGATCGTCAGTCGGATCTATGTCATCATAAAGATAGATGTCATAGACGTCAACTGTTTCATAAAGGCCATTGGCTTTTTGATATGAGTATGGCTCGTAGCTATATATGGCATTCATGGCTTTCACCCATGCATTCTCGCTCAACTTGTTGTTGCGATATTTTACAGAGAGAGAACCGCTGTAGTCGCCCAGCAACATGTCGGTTGCTTCGTCGATGTCGACTGACATTTCATTAGTTGGGTCATAATCGGTGTCATATAAATCGTAGCTCTGGTTGTAGCCTTTGTTGGTGAGGTCGATCCAGTAATCTTGAGCGGCTTTTGCAGCAGCTTCGGCGTCGTTGGCAGAAGTGATTTTTGCTTTTTGAATGTCTTCGTAGCTCTTGCCGGCCATAGCCTTTTGAACTTCAATTTCAGCTTTCTTGTCTTCAATGTCCTTTTGGTTGCGGGCAATTACTTGCTGCTGGTAAGCAATGGCAGCTGCTTTTCCTGCTTCAAGAGTGAGCTTGCCATCTTTTGCGGCGTCCAAATTCATCTGGGCGTCTTTCATGTCTTTTTGGTAGGTTTTAACTTTGTCAACAGCATCGTTGTAGAAATCCCAATACTGCTCGTCCAAAGAAGCCTTTCTGCTGTCAAGTTGAACTTGACGTAATTCTTTAACTTCGTCCGACTCTGAATCGTCAACGCAAGATACAAATGCGGCACTCACGCAAAGAGCACCCATCAATAAAAAACTCTTTTTTCATCTTTTTGAAGATTTTAAATTAGTTAAAATTTTTTGGTTATTAATCTCTTGAAACAACTATGGCGTTGTTCCGGCGACAAAAGTATTAAAAATTACAAACGGTCAACTTTTTTTAATGAACAATTGATGGTTGGCAAAAAATGCGGGATTGAAGGCGGAATATGAAACGCAAACACAACTACTAGCCGGCAAATAATTTCATCTTTCAATTCTCATCAATAATCGGCATTTTTGCGTACCAATAAATATTGAAATGGGTAAGTACTTGTCTGTAATCCGGTGGCCCAATCTGCTGATGGTGCCGCTCACCATGTATCTGATGCGTTATTGCATTGTGCAGCCAATGCTCGACTATCAGTTTTCCATCCAACTTGGCTCGCAGCTGCGACTTCAACTGTCCGATGGCTACTTTTTTGTCTTGGTGATGATAAATGTGCTGCTTGGGGCGGCGGGTTATGTCATCAACGATTATTACGATCGCCGTATCGACACCGTCAACCACCCTGATAGCGTGATTGTGGGCAAGACTCTGCCGCAGCGTCACGCCATTATCTATCACGCGGTGCTCAATGTCGCCGCACTTGTTCTGGCCACCATTTTTGCGTGGCATATCAGAATGTTTTCGGTTGTTTTGATGTATATGATGATTGCCGGCATATTTTGGATGTACTCAACAACCTATAAGCGGCAGTTGCTTGTTGGTAATCTGGTTGTGGCCATTTGCACGGCCATTATTCCGCTTCAGGTGGGGCTGTTCGAGTATCTTACACTCACCCGTGAGTACGGCGGCGAGATGCTGTTAAAAAATATGACATTCATGCCGATAATGTATTGGATGGTAGGTTTTGCGTTTTTTGCATTCATAACCAATCTGATACGCGAGATTGTGAAAGATATGGAAGACCTTGAAGGCGATGCCAGTTGTGGCTGCAACACCTTGCCAATGGCCTTTGGAATGCGGGTTTCGAAGATTGTTGTTGTTGCACTGATTATCATTACAATAGCCGTATTGGTGGCTGCTTATAATTATTATCTGCACGAGTCGCTCACATTTATTTATATGTGTGTGTTCCTGATTGTGCCATTGGCAGTGGCTGCCTTGATGACAATTAGAGCCAGTGAGGTGAAACACTACCGCCGCATCAGCACTCTGATGAAGATTGTGATGCTGTTAGGTGTTCTGTACACCATTCTGGCACGGCAAATCATTCAGTTTGTGGTGTAAAATGAAGGATAGGATGCATGACGGATTGAATGCGTGAAGTCTTGCAACTTTTTCTAAAAAAAATATATTTTTGCGCCGTCAAAAAAAATTACAAAATCTAAACAGAATACAATATGGGACGCGCGTTTGAATACCGTAGAGCCGCCAAAGAGAAACGTTGGGGACACATGTCGCGGATGTTTCCGAAATTGGCAAAACAGATAACTGCCGCAGCAAAAGAAGGCGGAATGGACCCGGATATGAACCCGAAACTGAGGACTGCCATCCAGAATGCCAAAGCAGAGAACATGCCTAAAGACAACATCGATGCCGCTATCAAACGTGCTGCAGGCAAGGATGTTGACGCATACACCGAAGTCAATTACGAAGGCAAAGGCCCGCACGGGGTATTGGTGTTTGTTGAGTGCATGACCGACAACACAACCCGCACCGTGGCCAATGTGAAATCGTACTTCAACAAGCACGACGGAGGCTTGGTTCCGACAGGTTCGCTCGAGTTTATGTTCTCGCGCAAGGCTGTGGTTGAGTTCGAGAAAAAGCCAGACATCAATCTCGAAGACCTTGAGCTTGAACTGATTGACGCAGGTTTGGAAAGCTTCGATGTTGATGAGAATACCGTTTATGCTTATGCCGAATACACTGAGTTTGGCAATCTCACCCAGGCCATCGAAAAGGCCGGAATCGAGATTAAGAAAGCTACTCTGCAACGTTTCCCGCAGAATCCAGTTGAGTTCACTGAAGAGCAGATTGCCGACATCGACAAACTGATTGACAAACTTGAAGAGGACGACGACGTTCAGGCTGTTTATACAAACATTGCCTAAGCTCGCACAATCGAATAAAAGCAAAGCCGCACCAATCATTTGGCGCGGCTTTTTTATTTGAAGTTTTTTGTGCTGAAATTAAAAAGAGCAACCCCGAAATCAGGATCGCTCTTTTTGTATCTGTGTTTAAACGATTTACTTCTTCGCTTCAACAGCTGCCTTTTCGATGGCCAGACCTGCCTTGTAGTTTTCGATGTAGCGGTTGAAACCTGCAACATCTTCGGCGGTCGGGGCAATCTCAACGCCAGTGTTTCCTGCAAAAACTTTTGCATCGAGCCAGTCGGCAAGTGTTTGGTTTTGAGCGTTGTTAACGGCATAAGCGGCCAACAGGGCAATGCCCCAGGCGCCACCTTCGCCAGCGGTTTCCATAACAGAAATTGGTGAGTTGATAGCGGCCGCAAGCACACGCTGTCCAACGCCTTTGGTCTTGAACAAGCCGCCGTGGCCAGTGATGCGGTCAACTTTCACGTTCTCTTGCTTGAACAGGATGTCGTTGCCGAGTTTGAGCACGCCAACCGAGCCGTAAAGGTGCGCGCGCATAAAGTTGGCAAGTGTGAACTTGTCGTTTGCCGAGCGCACAAACAGAGGCCGTCCTTCGGCAAGGCCAGTAACAGGCTCGCCCGAAATGTAGTTGTACGAGAGCAAGCCGCCGCAATCGGCATCGCCAGTGAGCGCGTTGTTGTAGAGTTTGCCAAAGAGCTCGTTCATATCAACTTTCATACCCATCAACTCTTCGAACTCGCGGAACAGGCCCACCCAAGCGTTCAGGTCGCTCGTGCAGTTGTTGCAGTGAACCATTGCCACAAGGCTGCCGTCGGGGGTTGTCACCATATCAATCATTTCGTATGGTTTCGAGAGTTCTTTTTCGAGGACAATCATCGAGAACGATGATGTTCCAGCCGAGACGTTGCCTGTGCGCTGTTTTACGGCATTAGTAGCCACCATACCCGTTCCAGCATCGCCTTCAGGCGGACAGAGAGGAATACCTGCTTTCAAATGTCCCGACGGGTCGAGACGTTTGGCACCTTCGGCGGTGAGAGCACCTGCGTTGTCACCCGCATTGAGTGATTTCGGCAGAATGTCGAGCAACTTCCAACCAAGTTTTTTGGGCGCAATCAGTTTGTCGAACTTCTCAACCATTGAAGCGTCGTAGGTTTTGGTCTTCGGGTCGACAGGAATCATACCCGAGGCATCACCCACACCAAGCACCTTCTCGCCAGTGAGTTGCCAGTGAATGTATCCAGCAAGCGTAGTCAGGAAGTCGATGTCGGCAACGTGCTTGTCGCCGTTCAAAATGCACTGATAGAGGTGCGAAATCGACCAACGAAGCGGAATGTTGTAGTTGAAGAGTTTCGACAGTTCGGCTGCAGCCTGACCTGTGTTGGTGTTACGCCAAGTGCGGAACGGCACCAGAATCTGCTGTTTGCTGTCGAAAGCCATATAGCCGTGCATCATTGCGCTGATGCCGATGGCCGCAAGATTCTCAATCTCAACACCATACTGTTGTTTAACGTCGGCGCGAAGGTTGGCGTAGCAATCCTGCAGTCCGCCCCAAATGGCGTCGATGCTGTATGTCCACAGACCGTCGACGAGTTGGTTTTCCCACTCGTGCG
>JAEEGL016370571.1_pt1 | contig 37148 bp, 33 predicted proteins | sample 9134231 | NCBI WGS metagenome assembly JAEEGL01 (sample SAMN16246548, study PRJNA631951) | gut metagenome | biome: gut microbiome; feature: rumen; material: fiber-attached | host: Bos | place: Iran: Karaj | collected 2018-10 | reverse complement strand
GGCGCCGATAACACCGGCAGACACAGCTCCGAAGATTGAAAGGGTCAAAAAAGCAACCAGTACCATATTCAGGAATTTAGGCCCTTTGGCGTTTAATTCACGGAATCGCTTCAGGGTACCATATCGTCCAAAATTCATAGCAAAGGCAATTATACCAAATTTGACACCGGTGTTACAATAGAGAGTATGAAAATACTTATTTCAGGATACGGAAAAATGGGTTCCACCCTTGTGCGCCAGCTTTCAAATGAGGGCTATGATCTGACTATAATCGAGTCTGATCCGGACAAACTGGAATCCTGCATGGAACTCTATGATGTGATGGGTGTGGAGGGTAACTCAGCTTCCATGGCGGTATTAAGGGAGGCCGGAGTTGAGGATGCGGATCTCCTGATAGCCATGACGGGGCATGATGAGATAAATCTTCTCTCCTGTATAACTGCCCATCAGATGAATACAAAGATAAATACAGTTTCCAGGCTTAAGAATCCGGAATATTCCGGGCAGATCAATTCGATGCAGAGTGCCTTTTCTCTTTCAATGGCGGTAAACCCTGATTTTCAGGCTGCAAAGGAGATTTCAAGGCTTATCCGTTATCCGGGTTTCTTAAAAAGGGAGACCTTTGCAAAGAGCAATACGGAGATAGTGGAGCTTAAGGTAAGACCGGACAGTCCTCTTGACGGGCTCTCTCTTTTCAAGATAAATCAGACTCTTAAGTGCCAGATCCTTGTCTGTGCGGTCTTAAGGGACGGTAAAGCCATTATCCCCTCCGGTGATTTTGTCCTTAAGGTAAATGACCGGATATTTGTTACCGGTTCAAATGACAACCTGAATATTCTTCTCAGGAATCTGGGGATAATAACCCATAAGGCATCCACTGCCTTTATAGCGGGCGGAAGCCGTATCGGTTTTTATCTTGCAAAGATTCTTCAGAGCCACGGGATATCCGTGCAGATAATAGATAACAAGGCAGCACGCTGCAGGGAACTGGCTGCACTTTTACCCGACGCCACTATTGTGGAGGGAGATGCCAGTGACCAGAAGGTCCTTAACCGTGAAGGCATAGGAAACAGTGATGTTTTTGTGGCCCTTACGGGTATTGATGAGACCAATATTCTAATGTCACTCTATGCCAATCAGCAGGAGGTTCCGCAGGTCATTACCAAGCTGGGGCGTGCTGAAAATCTCCGGGTTTTAGAGGATCTGCCTGTTGGCAGTATTATTTCTCCGAAGGATCTGGTCACAAATATCATTGTGAGATATGTCCGCGCCAAGAAAAACAAGGTGGGGGCAGCACTTACCATGCACCTTATCGCTGACGGACATGTGGAGGCCATGGAGTTCAGGGTGGCTGAAAATACCATGCACTGTAATGAAAAACTCAGGGATATCAGATTGAAGAATGATGTGCTGTTAGCCGGCATCACACATAACGGGGTAAACGAGATTCCTACGGGTGACTCGGTATTCCAGGTTGGAGATACCCTTATCATCATTTCAGGAGAGGACAGGAAGATAGAGCAGATCAATGATATCTTCGAATGAATGTGATCTATGAATTATAGAATGCTTTTCCGTATTAACGGACAGGTGCTTATTATTGAGGCTGTTTTTTTGCTCCTTCCGGTGCTTATTTCCGTTTCATACGGGGAAAGGGCAGCGGCTCTTGCATATGGGGAGGGGCTTTTGATCGCCCTTGTCACCGGGCTCATTTTCGTTTTTGTAGTTTCAAAAGGGGCAAAGAGGGGGTTTTATGCCAGGGAGGGTCTGGTCGTAACCGGACTCTGCTGGATAGTTATGAGTGCCTTCGGGGCAATCCCCTTTGTTCTCTGTGGAGACATTCCCTCATATATTGACGCATATTTTGAGATGGCCTCCGGTTTTACCACCACCGGAGCGTCCATAATTCCCAACGTGGAAGTGATGAGCCACGGCACCCTTTTCTGGAGAAATTTCAGTAACTGGATAGGAGGCATGGGGGTTCTGGTATTTCTCCTTGCAGTGCTTCCGGGTAGCGGCAAGGAAACCGGTTTTACGCTGCATATCTTAAGAGCAGAAAGCCCGGGCCCTTCAGTTGGAAAGATCGTTCCCAAAATGAAGGAAACCGCGCTTATTCTCTATTTCCTTTATATCGTACTGACGGTTTTAAACATTATATTTCTGGTGGCAGGGGGAATGCCGCTCTTTGATTCGGTCTGCCATGCCATGGGAACCGCCGGAACAGGAGGTTTCGGAGTAAAGGCGGACAGCTTCGCTTCATACAGTCCCTATATTCAGAATGTGACTACTGTATTCATGCTTCTTTTCGGAGTGAACTTCAGCATTTACTATATTATAGTACTGAGGAAGATAGGGCAGGTATTTAAGGATGAGGAAGTACGGCTCTATATACTTACGGTTCTTGCAGCGGGGCTTCTTATAGGAATAAATATCCGCAATCTGTACGGTACCTGGGAAGAGACCTTTAGGACATCATTCTTCCAGGTTGCCAGCATGATAACCACCACCGGTTTTGCCACGGCGGATTTTGACAGCTGGCCTGTGTTTTCCAAGACAATAATTCTTTTGCTGATGATGATAGGTGCCTGTGCAGGCAGTACTGGAGGAGGAATGAAGTGTGCAAGGGCTCTGATCCTTGTTAAGAGCCTTCTGCGTAATATTAGAAAGAATATTCATCCCCGTACGGTTCATGTATTGAAGATAAATGACAGGGTGATAAGTGAGAATGTAATAGCCAATACCCAGGCGTATTTTTCAGCCTATGTGATAATAGTTGCGGTATTGACGGTGATCTTAAGCCTTGACGGCTTTTCCATAGAGACCAATCTGTCGGCGGCACTGTGTACCTTCAATAATATAGGTCCCGGACTAGATAAAGTGGGACCTACCTGTAATTTCGCTGCCTACAGCAATATATCAAAATTGTTCTTAAGCTTTGCCATGATAACCGGGAGACTTGAGATATTCCCGATCCTTTCCCTTTTCAGCCGCAGCACATGGAAGAAGATGTAGTAAATTAAGGAGCACCCACGATGGAAGGCGCCTGACTATTCCTAATTATTCTTGAAAGCTGCTCTCTTCCTGAGTACCGGGTCAAGAATACGTTTTCTTATCCGGAGGTTGTCAGGAGTCACCTCCAGCAGTTCATCTCTGTCAATAAAATCCAGAGCCTGCTCGAGAGACAGGATCACCGGAGGAGTGAGGCGGAGAGCCTCATCCGATGAAGAGGTCCTGGTATTGGTCAGATGCTTTGTCTTGCATACATTTACTTCAATATCATCACTTCTGGGGTTTGATCCTATTACCATGCCGGAGTATACCTTTGTGCCTGGGCAGATAAAGAGAGATCCACGTTCCTGGGCATTGAACAGTCCGTAAGTCACGGCTTCCCCAGCTTCATAGGCTATGAGAGAACCGGTCTTTCTGAAGGAGATATCCCCTTTGTAGGGACCATAACCCGAGAATACGGTATTGATTATGCCGTTTCCCTTGGTGTCCGTCATAAAGGGACCTCTGAAGCCTATAAGTCCCCTTGAAGGGATGTTGAATTCCAGCCTTACGTACCCGCCGGCAATGGAACCCATGTTTAAGAGTTCTCCCTTTCTTTCGGAAAGAGAGGATATCACTGTTCCGGAATACTCATCAGGCACATCAATATAGGCGGTCTCCATGGGTTCAAGTGTTTCGCCGTTCTCACCCTTTTTATATATTACCTCTGCCTTGCTGACTGCAAATTCATAGCCCTCACGGCGCATCTCCTCGATCAGTACGGATAAATGGAGTTCTCCGCGGCCGGAAACCTTGAAGGTATCGGTGGAGTCCGTTTCCTCAACCCTGAGAGAGACGTCAGTGTTCAGTTCCTTTAAGAGCCTGTCTTTTATGTGGCGGCTGGTGACATACTTTCCTTCCTGGCCTGCAAGAGGGGAATCATTTACCATGAAATTCATGCTGATGGTAGGCTCTGATATCTTCTGGAAGGGGATGGCAACAGGTTCTGACAGGGTTCCGCAGACCGTGTCACCTATCTTCAGGTCAGAAATACCGGAGATCGCAACTATTTCGCCTATGCCGGCCTCTGAAACATCGGTTTTGTCCAGCCCCTGGAATTCATACAGTTTGCTGATCTTTACCTTTTCAAAGCGGTCGGTTTCATGGTGGTTCACTATAACGGCTTCCTGATTGACCTTTACAACACCGTTATCCACCTTTCCGACGCCGATCCGGCCAACATACTCATTGTAATCAATAGTGGAGATGAGTATCTGGAGATTTGCCTCGCTGTCACCCTCGGGAGCCGGTATATAGTTTAATATGGTATCAAAAAGGGGCTTCATATCGGTTCCCTCAGTATCCGGATCCAGGGAAGCTACTCCTGCCTTTGCGGATGAAAAAACAAAGGGGCAGTCCAGCTGTTCATCAGTTGCATCAAGATCCATAAAGAGCTCCAGGACTTCATCCACTACTTCTTTCGGTCTTGCTCCGGGACGGTCGATCTTATTTATACAGGAAATGACGGGCAGCTTAAGGCCCAGGGCTTTTTTCAGGACAAACTTTGTCTGGGGCATTACTCCCTCGAAAGCGTCCACCAGGAGTACCACGCCATTGACCATTTTTAAGATACGTTCCACTTCACCGCCGAAATCGGCGTGTCCCGGTGTATCGATGATATTTATTTTTGTATCGTTATACTGAACAGCCGTATTCTTGGAAAGGATGGTTATCCCACGCTCACGTTCGATGTCATTAGAGTCCATGACACGTTCTGCCACATCCTGGTTTTCCCTGAATACACCGCTTTGGTGCAGCAGTGCATCAACCAGTGTGGTTTTTCCATGGTCAACGTGTGCGATTATAGCTATATTTCTGATGTCGTCTCTTTTTGTTTTCATGGGTTTTACAATCTATCCTTTCAACTTCGCTATTATATCATCCAGCTTCAGATTTCCCCCAAACAGATCCAGGGCGCTTCCTACCGTAAAGTCTATCCTTCCCTGTCCGGATCTTCTAATGATATCTATATCCTTAAGGCTTTTTACGCCTCCTGCATAGGTTATGGGAATGGTATCTGTATCTGCCAGTAACTTTATCAGTTCCTCATCAATTCCGGAACCCTTTCCCTCCATATCTACTGCATGGATCAGGAATTCTGCACATTCACCTGAGAGTTCCCCAAGGTTTTCCTTTGTGACCCTGAAATCCGTATATTTCTGCCAGCGGTCCGTTGTCACATAATAATATCCGTCATTACCCTTCCGGCAGGAGAGATCGAGAACAAGCCTGTCCTTTCCTGTCTCTTTTTGGAGCTTTATGAGATTAGAGTGATCAAATATTCCGTTTCTGAAGACAAAACTTGTGACAATAACGTGGCTTGCTCCCGCATTCAGGAATTCCGCAGCATTTTCATTATTAATGCCGCCTCCATACTGCATTCCGCCGGGAAAAGCGGAAAGAGCTGAAAAAGCGGCTTTTTTGGAAGTTTCATAAAAGTCGGAGTCCCTGCCGTTAAGTACGATAACGTGACCTCCGCTTAAGGAGCGGCTTTTGTAGACTTCTGCATAATATCCTGCATTGAATTCAGAAATGAAGTTTTCTCTTGCAGAATCCGTGTCATCCCTCAGAGTAGAGCCTATTATCTGCTTTACCTTTCCGTTATGGATATCGATGCAGGGTCTTAATTTCATGAAAGCACATCCGACATATCATACATACCGGCGCTCTTTCCCTTAAGGAATTTGGCGGCCGTTACAGCGCCCTTCCCGAAAATGGAACGGGAGTAGGCTCTGTGGGAAATGGTTATGGTCTCATCGGCACCGGCAAAGATCACATCGTGGTCGCCGGGGATCGTACCACCCCGCACGGCGGATATGCCGATCTCATGTTCGGGGCGTCTTTCAGACCGGGTGCTTCTGTCATATACAAAATCGTATTTTGTTTCCAGGGATGAATTGATGGCTTCGGCCAGAGCAATGGCTGTGCCACTCGGAGCATCCTTCTTCTCTCTGTGGTGTTTCTCAACTATTTCTATATCAAATCCGGACTCTGCCAGAAGAGGAGAGATGCTTTTCAGTACCTTGATCAGGGTATTAACCCCGAGAGACATATTTGCGCTCCTTAAGATCGCGATCCTTTCGGAGGCCGCCTTAACATCCTCAAGCTGGCTTTCGGAAAGTCCTGTGGTGCAGAGAACCACGGGCAGGGACTTGCGGAGTGCATATTTAATGAGCTTATCGGTTCCAGAAGGAAGGGAAAAATCGATTATGACATCCGCGGGAATATCGCAGTCGTCTATATTCTCAAAAACAGGGAAGCCATCACCGCTTCCCTTTTGCAAATCAATTCCTGCCACTATTTCAGCTGAATCATCATTTTCAACCAGACCGCAAATGACCTTACCCATACGGCCGCTGCAGCCGTTTAATATTATCCTGACTGACATATAATATTTCCTTTATTTTAAGAGACCGAAATCTGTAAGAGCTTTCTTTAATCTTTCCCGGTTCTTATCACTCATCGGGATAAGGGGCTTTCTCAAGGGTCCTGTTTCATAACCCAGAAGATTCATAGCCTCCTTTACCGGGATAGGGTTGGTTTCGCAGAAAAGAGCCTCAACCAGATCCAGTTCATCAAGCTGCATCATAGCTGCAGTCTGGAAATCCCCGTTTAAGGCTTTCATACACATATCGTGCACATATCTGGGAGCTACATTTGAAACCACTGAGATAACGCCGATCCCGCCGATGGCCATCATAGGCACCGTCAACTCATCATCACCGGAATACAGCTCAACTTCAGGACAGATGGCCTTGATCTTTTCGACCTGGGCCATACTGCCGCTTGCTTCTTTTATTCCCACGATATTGGGTACATTCTGTACGAGCTCCTTGACGGTTTCGGGTTCAATATTAACACCTGTCCTGCTCTTAACAGAATAAAGGACTATGGGGATATTAACCGCTTTGGCTATATCGGTGAAATGCTCAATGAGCCCTCTCTGGGTGGTCTTATTGTAATAGGGTGTTACGGAAAGCAGGGCATCTGCTCCCACTTTCTCTGCCTCTTCTGAATAATATATGGCGGATCTGGTGCAGTTGCTACCGGTTCCGGCCATAACGGGGACCCTGTGCTTGACCTGCTCCACACAGAATTTAATGGCGGCCAGGTGTTCTTCTTCACTGAGACAGGCTGCTTCTCCGGTGGTGCCGCAGACAACTATGCAGTCTGTTCCGCTCTGTATCTGCATCTCGATTATCTCTGCAAACTTTTCATAATTGATATCGCCGTTTTCCTTAAAGGGTGTGATGATAGCCACACCGGCGCCTTTGAAGATCGACATTTATATTCTCCTTATATATGGCTTGATCTGCCGTTTTTGCCATAGGAAATAGTATCATTCTTGGAAGTATAAGTCAAACCTGTGAAGCTCTGCCGTAGAAGAACATATATTGCTGCATCACACCGTTGTATGGGGCGTATTTATCGAACGGGAAAACGTTTTCATAATACTTTGCCAGTACCCTTTCCATCCATACGTCCACGGGGAAGAAGTCCAGCCGGTGGAAACCGAAGAGCGAGACACAGCTGGCCACTTTTTTGCCTACTCCATAGAGCTTTGTTAGCTCTGTCAGCAGAGCTTCATCATTTAATGAACCCAATGTCTCCAGGTCTGTTTCGCCGGAGAGAACGCTTTCGGCAGCTTTCCTTAAATAGGGGGCCCTGTATCCTACGGAACAGGAGTTCAATTCTTCGGGACTTAAAGCAAGTATTTCTTCAGGAGACGGAAAAGCGTACAGATCTTCCCCATAGACCGGGTCTATTCCATGTTTCTTAAGCCAGTTTATTTCTTCCTTAAGCGGGACAATCTTTTTTCCTGCTGTCCTGCACAGCTTTTCAATGCTGGATCTGATGGCGGGGATGCTTTTCCGCTGGGAAATGATGAAACTGATGAGGCATTCCCAGGGATCCTGCCTGAGTATCCGGATACCTTTTCCATATTCAGCGGCTTTTATAAGAAAATCATCTTCGCGGTCCACGGTGTTTCTAATTGCCCTATAGTCTGTTTTGGAGTCGAGATATAATGACCAAAAGCCCGAGAAATCGTTTTCTGAGCACGACAGTTCCAAAACATCCCTGCAGGGATTTGAAATAAAAAGAACCCTGCCTTCCGCAATGATGCGGTAAGTAACAGGGTCATTATCCTTTTTTGCCTTTACCCATCTGAAGCACTGCCCGCTGTCGGCGATCAGGGTAAGGTCCAGGTCATCCTTAAATTCCGTCCTCATCTGAATACTACCGTTTCCAGTTTTGTGACTTCATCAGCCATGCGGCAGATATCTTCATTGATATTGATACCTGTCATAATGATGCCGATCTCTGAAGGTTTTGCAGAAAGAAGATCCTTAAAATCATCGATCGACAGAAGTCCTGTATCGAATAATCCAAGAAATTCATCCAGGATCAGAAGATCACATTCTGCGGTCATCAGCACCTTTTTCGCAAAATTGAAGCCGTTCCGGATATTCTGCTTTTCTTCTTCCTTTTCGGTATCGGAGAGATCATCAAAACATACATCTGATTTTTCAAAACAGAAAAGCTTTATTTCCGGTTCCAGCCGTTTGATAATGTCAAATTCCCCGTCGGTCTTCCCTTTAAGAAACTGTATTACAGACACTGTTTTCCCCAGGGTAGCAGCTTTGACTCCCTGTCCTATCGCCGCACTGGTCTTTCCCCTGCCGGTGCCGGCAAATATCTGTATAAGTCCTTTTTCTTCCATAAAAAATACACCTCATATCTTCATAAAAAACTTTTGGGATAATAGCACGACGTTGGTTTTTTTGCAAGTATAGTGTTTATTACACTACACGCCCACAAGGCGCTGATTTGTTCCTATAATGGAAATATGGGGCATCTGGAAAGAATAAAGGAATTGAGACTGGATCACACCCTTAAGCAGAAAGATGTGGCTGATCAGATCTATGTCAGCCAGCGGACCTATTCTGATTATGAAACGGGACGTATAAGGATTCCTGTTGAAAGCCTTGTAAGACTTGCCGAGTATTATGGGGTGTCTGTAGACTATATTTCCGGTGCCAGCAATATTAAGAATCCTTTTCCGAAGGAATGATCTCATTGATCCTTTTTATCATCTCTCCGTAATTTCCCTCCTCATGAGGGAAGGTACAGTCCACACAGGACTTGATCTTTTTTCCGTTTTTTTCAATATAATGAAAATTTCCGGGACAGCTGTCCAGAAAATAAAGGGGACAATAGCAGAAAAGACAGTTGATTCCGCCCTTTTCACCCATATTATGACAAGGATAATACTTACAATCCCTGTTTTCAAAATATTTAAAAGTATTCATAATTATGGTATAATCATACACCTGAAACATATTATAGTATAGTAATAATCATGCCTTACAGGGGTAAGATATGTCAGATTATATACTAACCTGCTCCTCTACCGTTGATCTTTCAGAGGACAGGCTGAATAAGCGCAATATAAAGTGGGCTCCCTTTCATTTCCAGATCGACGGAGTGGATTACCATGACGATTACGGACATAGCATGGATCTTAAGGAGTTTTACGGCAGGGAAAGAAAAGGTGCGATGCCGACTACTTCCCAGGTGAGCGTAGGAGAATATCTGGAACTTTGGAAACCGATTCTGGAAGAAGGACATGATATCTTTCATGTTGCACTGTCATCGGGTATTTCCGGAACCTACAATTCTGCATGTATTGCGGCGGATGACATCCGCTCTGATTACCCGGACAGGAAGATCTATGTAATGGATTCCCTTTGTGCATCTGCAGGTTTCGGGCTTTTTGTTGAGGAACTGGCAGATAAGCGGGATGAGGGAATGGGCTTTGACGAGCTGGCTGAATATGGCGAAGATCTGAAGGGAAGGGTAAACCATTGGTTCTTTACCAGCGATCTCACCTTCCTTATCCGGGGCGGCAGGGTTTCTACTGCGGCTGGTCTGGTGGCAAATATTCTCAATATCTGTCCTCTGTTCAAGGTTAACAGTCAGGGAAAACTGGTACCGGTCTCCAAGGTCCGCACAAAGAAAAAGGTCTATCAGGAGATAGTAAAGGTAATGGGAGTTCATGCCGAGAATGGCAATGAGTATGGCGGAAGATGCTATATCTCCTACTCGGATTGTGAAGCAGATGCAAAAGAAGTAAGGGACAGAATAGAGAGTTCATTTCCGAATTTAAGGGATAAGGTAGAGATTTTCAGGATAGGTACCACCATCGGATCCCATACGGGACCCGCCACTGTTGCACTGTTTTTCATGGGAGATGAAAGAACCGAATGAAGTTTACAAGACTTGGTGAAAACGAAATAAGATGCGTTCTTTCAGAAGAAGAGCTTATTTCATTTGGGATAGACCTGGATGATATTCTTGAAAAAAACGTAAAATCGGGAAAGTTTTTTAATGAGATCCTTTCCCGGGCAGTGCTTGCCCTGGGTGAGCAGGGGGCAGAAGAGATAAGGGGATGCAGCGCCCAGATAAGCGTTCTCCAGGACCGCAGTATTTCCATTCTTTTTCACACCAGAAAGAATGATATCTTCACGGAATTTGCTGATAAACTGAAGGAAGCAGAGGAGAAACTCCGGCAGGCGGCTGCTCTTCTTCCGGAAGCGGAAGACAGGAGTTCTTTTATTGTTTCCTTTAAGACTATTGATGATGCGGTTGCATTCTGTCACGCCGGAAAAGGGGCTGGGCATCTTATCAGCCGTTTTTCAAAGAGCAGGAAGAATGACGAATATCTTCTTTTTATCCTGAGATATGCCTGCGATGACAAGGAATACCGTAAGGTACGTATGCTGGCGGATGAGTTTGGACATGTTACTGAATCCGGAACGGCAGCTAAGGCCTATATACTTGAAAATTCTGATATGCTGATAAGCGATGACGCTTTTTATTCACTGGGAGAGGTTTGAGATGTCATATCTTAACGGCAGCAGATTCGTATTCAATGATGAATGTCCTCCTCTTTCAGCTGAAGAGATACTGTCTGAACTTGGTCTTCCAAGGGAGATGATAGAAAAGGGGAAGGTCAGGAAAGCTTTTGATTCCGTACAGAAAGATATAAAAAAGCTCATACATCTGTCTGCTGCTGCGGCTTATTTCAAGATGCCGGATGATCTGGTACTGCCGGTTCCGTCAGGAACTGAGGTTGTAGGAGTGATAATCACTCTGGGATCAGATATTTCCAGGAAGAGTGATGAATACTTTGCCAAGGGTAAATATACCAAGGGCATGATATTGAATGAGATCGCAGATTACTGTCTTATCACATATGAAAAAATGATCAAAGAACGCCTTTCCGTACTGTCTGAAAGAAAGGGCATGGTTTTGGGGAGACTCTATGAATCCCCGGAAGAAATGCCGATCTCGGAGCTCAGGTATGTCTGGAACGCCGTTGCTGCCGGTGAGACGATCGGCGTCACCATCACAAGGGAAGCCACTCTTTTCCCAGTCAAATCTTCATGTTTCATTATGAAAGTGAATTCCCGGGAAGATTAATATTTTTATAATCCAAAGACATCCAGTAAAAAGACAACAGCCCAAAAATTGAACACAGTTGAATCCTGTATACCCAGAACGTTGCGTGAACTGCAGAATGCCGATGCATTATTGCAATCCAGATATATGGATATAATGATACCAGCAATATAGGCAGGAGTTTTTTTATCGTCCCGTTCCATGATCCGTGTTTTTTTACAAATAGTATAACAAGTATCAATAACAATATAACTAGCACTATAAGAAATGGAGTCAGTTCTTTAATTCCCTTTCCTGTTGGGAATAGACAGAATATGTTTTTTTCTAAAGCCCATATTGCATCTGTCCTCTCATTCGAAGTTTCTGAAAGCCAGTACTTTGCTTCATCTGTTGCATCTGACAGAATATTTCTTTTAAGAATGATTGAGCCAAGGATCCATTTTTGAGCCCAAAGAAGACCGTATCCCAAACACCATGCTGTAGAAGCGCTTATACATTTCAGAAACTCTTTTTTTGTATCAGAATTGTTCCCTGTATATTTGTCTATTATCAGTTCCATCAGCAGAGGAAGAGCGAGACCAGTTATTGGAGTGGTGAGAAAATCAGAAAAACTCATACACATTCCGAAAATAAAGTAAACTCTCCATCTCCACATTTCGGTTCTTCTGTCATTATATGAATATAAAAAATAAACCACGGAAATAAATGTTATGAAAAATGCAATACTGGTGTGCAGAGAAAATGTAACCACCAAAAAATTAATTAAACCAAGGGACAGAAAAAACAAAAATGCAATCATTTTTCCGCTTCTTTCCTGGAGTTTTATCATTATCAGTCCTATTAATATTACAAAAATCATGGCCATAAGATATCTTATCTGGCCATAATCCAAAAAAGGCAGAAGCGGTCTTAAGAAGACAAGATACCCATGCCAGTATCTGGAATATCCGTTTATAAACATAGCCTTTTTAATAGCTGACATATTTTTATCCGGATTATCGGCGGCTCTGCCTGTTTCTTTATCGGGCAGTAATTTGCAGCCGTAAGAATAAGTAAAGAAGCGTATTTCATGATCGTAAGTATCTTCTTTTTGGGAAATACTGATAATATCATCAACACCATTTTTTACCGCTTCATTTGGTATAAGCCAGACCGCCGTCATAAGGAACAGAGCAGACATACTTCCTATAAGCAGCATTATTATTGAATTGAAAATATAAATTAGTATGCTTTTTTTCATTGTATACTCGTTGCTCCTAATATTTATAGATTACATATTTTTGTTTCTTTTTCTACAAATTACGACGAAGAAGGAAACAGCAGTCAGAAGAGTAACAATATCCCCTAACAGCAAAAACCATGGTTCCATATACCTGACATCTACTTTTCCGGCATTTCCCATCATATTTATTTTTATGAGGTTTTCTGGGCTTTTAGTGTAATCAATCTTTTTCCCGTTTATTTCCGCCTGATATCCCGGGTAATAGTAAAGTGGAAGAACTATCTCATCATTATCATTTCCGCTATATAAGAATGAAATATGAGTACCCGTCTTTTGGTAATCAGTAATAGTTGATTTTTCATTGGATGAGATAACAACGGGCAGACTACCGGTCAAGCGGCTATAATCATCAGGTGAAGTCCAGTAATCGGCTTTTATAAAATCGGGATAAACAGAATATTTATTATCCATAACCGTTTTTCTGTAATAAGTATAACTGTCCATCCAGGGAGCAACATTTATCACTGCCAGACAAAGGCAAATTCCAACAAATGCGGATTTACTGCATTTGCCCGAAAGATATAGTCTATAGAAAATAACGGCAGTAACTGCCGCAAGTAAACTGAAAAAAATACAACTGAAAACATTGAAACGAAATGCAAACTGAACCGGTTTGAAAATTCTTAATGGTCCCGGAAGAGATGTTGTAATGTACCATGGGAATATTACAGAAGCTAAAACCGTCGATACAATACAGGCTTTCAGGAAAACATCTCCTTTATTTACTAATTTCCTGTATTGGTCGTTGTTCCTATCCTTCTTTATCTCAGATTTTATTAACAGGAAAGCAGCTATTGTAAGAAGAAACAGAAGACCAAGGCTTATTCCGCTCTCTCCCTCTGTACTTCCCAAGGCAATACTTCTTCCGCTTCCCGGAATAAAAGACGCAAATAACTGCGGCAGATAAACAGCGTGTGGCTCAAGTCTCATAAAATCTGAATAAATGCAGAAGGGAATATTATGGTACCAAAGCAGAGGGATAATAAACCACAGATTCAAAAGAAAGGTTATAAAAATAGCATTAATCAGAGCGACAATACGCCTTTTATCCATAATGTAATTCCTGATGCCACATATAATAACTACAAGACATATTATTACCCCGAAGAATGTAGAAATAATATGAGAACTAAGCAAACCGGTCATGCCTAAAATAAGATACCTGCTTTTTGGTTTTTCGGAAAAAGTGATCTCAAAAATACCATAAAGAACAAGAGGTAGAAATGCCATAGATATATATTCAGCCAAAGCCCCTCTTTGAAATAGATTGGAAAGCCTGTACAGACTTAAGGTATAAAAGGTTGTGGCTATATATCCTGTAAGATTTGAAATAAAATGCCTTCTGACCGTCCAAAAAGTAATATAAGCGGTAATAAAACTTATGAAAAAGCAGGTGTATTCGTATGCGCGGAGCATAGAAATACCAGCCAGCCGCATCAGTGCAGGGATATAAAGAATCAGATTTGGATACATTATAAGATCTGCATGTCCGTACCCGTTGTAGTAGGCAGTATTGATCCTTGCGGGGAACTGCCCTTCCCTGAGAGCGTCAGCTATTCCCTCAATACGCCAGAGAAAAAAGGAAAGGTCATCGGCTTCGGACAGAAAATCCACCAGGAGCGGCAAAGTGCTGATAAAAGCCAAAATAAGACAAAATGAGATAGTAAACAAATTGCTGCCATAATCAAATCCGACAAGTTCTCTATTCTTCTTTTTCCTTAAAATAATGAAAAAAAGCGTGGCTGCCGCAATGAGGATAATTAGGTGAAACAGTGAGTCACTGTACAGGATATGGCGGCTTCTGCCGTTTAATTCGGTATAACTGAAATCGCCATGAGGAAACACCTTGATATAACAACCGCCGTGATAACTCCTATCTGCAGTATAGGAAAAATCAAGTTTTTGATCAGATCCCTTCGGGAGATCTACGTGAAGCAGAATATTCTCCGGTCTGCTTTCATCATTATAAAGATATAGAAGAAGATATCCGCCATCTTCAGCTGCGGTGTAATTAAGTGAAAAATCATATGTATCTGCTTTCTCAAAGCCTATAGGTTTAGGTTGGGATATTATGTCGAAATCAGAACTTTTTACCCTCAGTCTCCAGTAGTCAAAATAGAATCCTTCGGACAGCCGTCCCAGGATCGTACCAATAATAAAAATACAGAATAATACTGATAATATTTTTTTAGGCTCCAAAATGGCGCAGTTCTTCTCTTTTTCCATAATGAAATTACTATAACATCTTTTTATTGTACTGTTAAGGTAATTTTCATTTGAAGCAAGTCCTGTCCCCGTACGTTTTATGCAGTTTTAATACCTGCAGATACCTTTGATTTTTAAATACGACGATACTTTAATACAAATAACATTTAAGGATCAAAAGGTCAGGAGTAACATACAAGATCCGGAAAGACTGTTCCTATGTTGTTTTGAGAATATTTTTGTATTGATAAAAGGATGAAAATACAATAAACTCATAACCGCAGGGGATCCTACTGTAAATAAAAATCTGCTGATGTCACTGCAATCAAGAAAGGTTATGCGCACAGGAGACGGGATTTGATTCAAAAAAATGGATAAGAGATGTGGGAAAACATTAGCTTACATGATTACGGCATATCTTTCGCCAGGCTCTCTTTTTAATCTGGTAAGTGCACTTGATTCTGATGAATGTGATTTTTATATACACATAGATAAGAAGAGTGATATCGTACCTTTCCGGGAGCAGCTCTCCGGATTTAGAAATGTTTACTTCCTTCCCGATGAAAAGAGAGAGAAAGTGTACTGGGGAGGATATACCCAGGTTATTATGCAGTATAATCTTTTAAGAACTATTCTGGATTCTCCGATTACCTATGAACGTATCATCAGTCTCACGGGTTTGGATTATCCGGTGGCTTCAAATGAGGTTCTTATTAAAGCATTCCGCGACCAGACAAAGGAATACATTATAGGGTTTGATATTAGCCGCGAAAGATGGGATAAGGATTCGCCGATCAAGGCATCAGGTAAGAGCAGGTTTGAGTATTATTACCGGTTTGATGGAAACTGGGATCTCGCACGTATCATAAAAAAACTGAAGATCAGAAGATATAAGGATTACAGATCCATCGGATATGATTTTTATTACGGAAGCGAGTATTGGGCTTTGACATACGGCTGTATAAAAGAGTTGATGACAGAGTATGAAAGGGATAAAAAACTGCAGGAGGTGTTGCGCCATAGCTTCGTTCCCAGTGAATCCTGGATACATACCCTTTTTTTTAATTCCTCATATATGGATCGGGGAGTGGTCTGGGATGGACAGGTGGATTTGGGAGTAGGTAATTATTCGCCACTCACATTTTTTAATTATGGGAAAAGGATAAAGATACTGGACGAAAGTGATTATGAAGATATTACCGGATCTGGAAGACCCTTTGCGAGAAAACTTGAAAGTGGTGCTTCGGACGGGCTAAAGCACAAACTGGATCAATACAGGGAAAGTGGTTCATCCGTAGAGAAAGATTTTAAGTATTACCTGAATTTGTGATCAACTGACTTTGCGGTTTTAGTGCGGCATTTTCACATCTTTACCCTGGAATGAAACTGTTGATGAGGACAACGCTTTGGGTGGAATGCGTGTTGAGCACAGTTTTCCTTGTTTTTTCCCGGAGAATGCTTAAAATGTTATTTACCAGCAGGTAGAAAGGAGCGGTATCTGTTTATATGGGTATAGTTGATGAAATCAAGAATGAGTTTTCAGACCGGTTCGGCGCGGAAGGGGATATAAGAACTTACTATGCACCGGGAAGGGTTAATCTTATCGGGGAGCATACTGATTATAACGGGGGACACGTCTTTCCCTGCGCGCTTTCAATGGGAAATTATGCCGTTGCGAGAAAAAGGGATGATGACAGGGTAAGATGGTTCAATATGACATATCCTGATAACGGCGTTATCGAGACCACCATAAGGGGACTCAAACCCAATGACAACGGTATCTGGTATGATTACCAGCTGGGGGTTATCTGGGCGCTGGAAGAGAAGGGATTTAAGATCCCCTCCGGATTTGATATGGTGATGAAGGCAGATCTTCCTGCAGGCAGCGGGCTTTCTGCTTCCGCTTCCATAGAGGAACTCTGTGCCGTGATATGCAGGGATCTTTTTGATCTTGATATAACTATGGTGGACTGTGCTCTGGTAGGGCAGTATTCCGAGAATAAGTACAACGGTATGAACTGCGGCATCATGGATCAGTTTGCTTCCGCTATGGGAAAGAAGAACCATGCCATCTTTCTTGATACTGCCACACTGGAATATGAATATGTACCGCTGAACCTGAAGAATGAAAAGATTGTGATCGTGAACAGCTGTGTCAAGCATTCTCTTGCGGGCAGTGCTTATAATGACAGAAGGCGGGACTGTGAAGAGGCCCTGAAGGAAATACAGAAGGTAAAGGATTTAAAGACCCTTGGGGATTTAAGTGAAGAGGAATTCGAGGAAGTAAAAGATGCAGTAAAGGATCCTGTCAGGGTAAGAAGGGCAAGGCATGCCGTATACGAAAACATTCGTACAATAAAGGCGGTCGACGCCCTGAAAAACGGAAAACTGGAAGAATTCGGGCTCCTCATGAAGGAATCCCACATTTCCTTAAGGGATGATTATGAGGTATCCTGCACCGAGCTTGATATCCTGGCTGATGAAGCCTGGAAAATAAAGGGATGTATAGGGTCAAGAATGACAGGGGGCGGATTCGGAGGATGTACGGTATCAATAGTCGCTGAAGAATCGCTTGAGGAGTTCAAGAAAACGATTTCTGAAAAATACAGGGACAGAGGCGGAAAGGACTGCGAGATCTATATAGCTGATGCTGCAGACGGAGCAGGACGGATCGGCTGAAGGAGGAATATTTGGGAAAGACCATCCAATGGATAAGTCTGGTGATCCTGGTTTTGCTGTCTGCTTTTTTCTCGGGATCCGAAACGGCACTCACAAGCGCGAATAAGATAAAACTCCGGGCAATAGAGAATAAGGACCGGAGGGTTAACAGGCTCTTAAAGATCCATGACGATTCCGTTAAGATGCTTTCAGCTGTTCTTATCGGAAATAACATTGTTAATATGGCGGCTTCCGCTCTGGCTACGGTAATAGCCATAAGGATAGATTTAAGTGTCGGAATTATGACGATGATAATGACGGTGCTGATCCTTATTTTCGGGGAGATCACTCCGAAAAGCGTGGCGGCTGCATATCCGGAATCCATAGCCCTTGCGGTATCGGGAATAATCTCGGCACTTATGTGGGTGCTGACTCCGGTGATCTTTGTAATAAACCTGCTGGCTTCTTTCGTACTTAAGCTCTTCGGCATAGATCTTATGAACCGGAAGGATGCTCTTACAGAAAGCGAACTCAGGACCTTTGTGGATGTAAGCCACGAGGACGGAGTTATTGAAAAGTCGGAAAAGAAGATCATCAATAATGTGGTGGACTTTGGTGACAGCAGAGCCAGGGACATAATGATACCGCGTATCGATGTGAGTCTTATCAATATCAGTGCCTCATTGGAGGATGTATCCGCAAAATTCGCGGAAGGACTCTATTCCAGGCTTCCTGTATATGCAGAGGATACGGACAATATCGTTGGTATCCTGAATATGAAGGATGTCTTTTTTGCAGATAAGGAGAACTTCCGCATAAGAGATGTTATGAGGGATGCCTGGTATACCTATGAGATGAAGAGAACCAATGAGCTGCTTATGGATATGAAAAAGAATTCCGTTACCATGGCCATTGTACTCAATGAATACGGGGCTGCAGAGGGGATAATCACCATGGAAGACCTTCTGGAGGAGATAGTAGGAGAGATAAGGGATGAATATGATGAGGATGAGATAGATCTTATCCGCAGTATTGATAAAAATGACAGGGAGTTTGACGTGGATGCGGGAGTTAAACTGGATGATTTAAATGACGCTCTCGGCACGGATTTTGATTCGGAGGATTATGATTCCCTGGGAGGTCTTGTTATTGAGAAACTGGATCATCTGCCGAGCGCAGGTGAAAGGTGTGAGATCAACGGAACCCGTTTTGAGGTAATAAGTACGGGGAAAAACCGTATAGAGCGGGTAAAGATCATTCTTCCGGAGCCCGCTGTGCCGGAGGATAGTTTAAGCCCAACTTCTTAAAGACGATCTTCTGGAAAATGGGCATCAGGATCATTATCAGGATAAACCCGATGATGAGGGCGGGAATAAGGGATCCCAAAAACATAACCGGAAGTGGCGGCATATTATTCAGAGCCTGAGGGGGTACCATCAGTCTCACCAGGACCACCATAGCAAGGGTCAGGACAGGTGTATATATAATATCTGAAATGAAGCTTGAGAGCAGTTTTGCACCGATGCTCCCGGGCTTCATTTTTTTGGTTGCGGCTGCCGTAATGGGTCCCATGGGGACAAAAAAGCCTATAACGAAGCTTAAAGCCGTACTTGCCATGAAGGTTGCGAGGAAGAGCATCAGAGTAAAGTGTCCTGAGAGGATATTCTCAAAAAGGGACAGAAAGAAACTCATGGATATTCCCATATAAATGCTTATCTGCATACCGGCTTTTTTTATAAGTTCGTTTTTCAATGATCTTATGTCCTTTTCAATTTTATCTGAATCATAATCATACCATATGAGCCTGCTAAAATCCACGCGTTTGCAGAATAATAATCTTTATTATAAAATACTTTATATGAAAACACGCGTCATTAGCTTTGCAAATAATAAGGGGGGATCCGGAAAGACCACAACCTGTTCAAACGTGGCGTACTGCCTTGCGGAAAGGGGAAACCGGGTTCTTATGATAGACTGCGACATGCAGATGAATCTGTCCCTTTCGTTTCTGAATGAAGACAGGGTAATGGCTTATGATGCAGGAGAGAACAATGTTTTTCATATGATCTCCGACAAAAGGGATGTGCATGATCTCATAGTTACTTCTCCTTATGAGGGACTGGATATAGTGCCGTCCTCGATCCGGCTGAGCGAGATAGAAGAAAGCCTGTATGGTATGGGCGGGGATACGGATATTCTTTCAGGCTGTCTTAAGAAACTTACAGGAAAAAAGGCCTATGATTATATTCTTCTGGATGTACCGCCCACGCTGGGACTTTGGGTTCGGAATATCCTTCGTGCCACTGACTATGTGGTGATCCCTGTGGAAGCATCTCCCTGGGGACTGTTTGGTCTGGCAAATATGGTCTCCTATATCGGGAATGTAAGGGGCGGGAGAAAAACACCGGAGATACTCGGAATAGTTCTTACAAAGGTAAATGTCAGGAAGAACTATTATAAGGATACTAAAGAATTCTTAAGTGATATGAAAGACATCCGCATCTTTGATACGGTCATAAGGGTTGACAGCAATATAGAATGGGCACAGGATAATTCAAAGCCTGTGTGCGCATACAGAAAAGGCGCGAGGAGTGCCATGGAATATGAGGATCTTACGGATGAGATCATCCGTTGTATGGGATCATAATTTGCAATGCACCTTGAAAGGTGCATTACAGGAAAAGGAGAAATCAATATGGCAGTAGGAAAAAGCAGTATCAAGAGAGCTATGGCAGGAACTGAAAATGCAGCTAAGGAGAGTGGGAAGGCTGCAGAAAAAAAGACTGTTGAAAAAACAGTAACTAAGAGCGTTATCTCAGGGACTGATGAGCAGGTTTTCGCAACAATTTCACAGGATGAGGGCATCAATGCACATTATGGTATAAATACACCGCTTCCCACATTCCTTCTCTAAGGACATGAAGGATATCCTTCTCCTAATACTATACATAAGCATATTCGGTCTGTTTTTTGAAGGACTGCTGGTCTTTAAAAAAATGAAGACCAGGCTTGACTCGTGTCTTTTTTTCAGTTGTGTGGCGCTGCTTATTACTAATACCGGATATCTTCTGGAACTGAGATCCGGGACGGAGGAAGCATATGTAACCGCTTTGCAGCTTTCCTATCTGGGGAGGGTATGGATAACCTTTCCCCTTTTTTTATTTACGGCAGAACTTACCCTTGTTAAAATACCGGATATTCTCAGGCAGGTCATTGCGGTCATACATATTCTGATATACGGAGTAGTGCTTTCCTTAAAGGAAAACAATCTGTTTTATACCGATACTGAATTTGATGATAGCGGAATGTTTCCTGTGCTGCATCACGGTAACGGACCGGTGCACCACCTTTTTATCCAGATACAGGTTGTTATGCTGCTATGTGCGCTGTTCTGGCTTGTCCGGGCTCTGGGCAGGGAAAAAGGGGATAAAGAAAGAAAAAGGCTATTCATTATCTTTCTTGCCTTCCTTACAGAGGGGATTCTTCTTATAATTCAGATAAGTCACAGCCTCAATATCACCAATTCCTTTGACATATCAATATTCGGAAATATGGTGATCACCATTTCCATGTTTATTGCCATCTTCAGATACAACCTCCTGGAAATAGTTGATATAGCCCGGGAATACGTCATCGACAGGCTTTCAGAGGGTGTCATAGCCGTGGACAATGACGGGAGAGTCCGGTATTACAACGAGCCCATGAAGTATTTTTATCCGGAACTGCCTGAAGATGCTGACAGTGTGGTGGGGGAACTTAAGAAAGCCATACAAAGGGGCGGTACCATAAGTTTAAATGGCGGGATCTATAAACCTGAAGAGAATGAATTGAGAAATAAGGGGGAAAGTCTTGGAAAGCTTTATGCCCTGGTGGATGTGACAGCTTTAAAACAGAAGGAGTATAAACTCAGATCAGATGCGGACATCTTAAGGATGGCAGCAAAATCCATGCGGGAGAGACTGCTTACGGCGGAAGAAATGGTACAGCAGGACAGGGCGATGCGCCACGACAGGAGACATTTTGAGGCGCTGCTTATGTCCCTTCTGCAGGACGGAAAGACAGATGAGGTAAAAAAATGCCTGGAGGAACGTCTTTCCATGGAGCCGAGAAGTGCGGCAAGATTCTGTGAGAACACCACCATAAATGCTGCCATAACCCACTATGTGGCCGTTGCAGAAAAAAACAATATCAGGATTGAAGCATCGGTCAATATCCCCTATGATCCGGGTACAGATGAAATGCAGCTTGCCATCGCTATAAGCAACCTTCTGGAAAATGCCATCCATGCCTGTGAAAAGCTGCCGGAAGAGGAAAGATATATTCAGATAAAGGCAAAATATAAGGATCAGCTTCTTCTGGAGATCGTGAATCCCTGTGCTGAAAAGGTTATTCTGGATGAAGACGGACATCCCTTTACCACGGAGGCGGATCATGGAGTGGGGACAAGGAGTGTCATTGCTTTTGCAGAACAGACGGGAAGTGAGATCCGTTATATTGCAGAAGACAGGCTTTTTAAGGTCAGGATGATCATCAACTGATCGAAACAGATCTTTTTTTCGGGGTATATCCGTGTAAAACAGTCCGGAATCAGTGCGGTCCGGGTCTGTTTTTTCTATGTTGATATATGATGATACAAACGCCAAAAGTCTAAATGGTGTTTGAACTTGTTCAGAACTCTTTGTAGAAAAATCAGATCTGCCGAGGACAGTTTATGTCAGAAATAGGAAAAGAATATGAGGTGCCGAAAAAAATGGGCAGCGTGTGGCCTGAGGACATCTGTCCCGCCTATACTCCGAGAAAAGATGCCATTTCCTGTATTAAAGGCTGCTGGTACTGCAGGTATGCCGACTTTCATTTAACAGAGGAAAGAGTGCTGGAAGTGGGGATCTGCAGATGGCCCCGTAAAATAATGTTATAGTATAGCAGACGGAGGATTAGCATTATGGAAAAAGCATCATCTCCTTCAGATGATCAGATGCTCCGTATAGCCATCTGCGATGATGACCCTTCGGACCGTGAAAAGGTTCAGGGACTTGTAGATGCTTATCTGAAGGAAAAAAATATACTGGCTAAGGTCAGGGTTTTTGAGCATCCGGACAGTCTTATTGAGGAGTGCGAGAAATTCCTTCCCCACATATATATACTGGATATTGTAATGCCTATGTTAAGCGGGATACAGGCTGCCAGGGAATTAAGGTGGAACCAGCCGGATGCGGAGATCATATTTGCCACTTCAGAGAAATCCTATGCTCTGGAATCCTTTGATGTAAACCCGGTAAATTATATCTTAAAGCCTGTCGACAGGGAGAAGCTTTTCGCAACACTGGATCTGGCATTATCCCATGTGGATCTGGGAAGCGGGAAGAGCCTGACCATAAAGGTCAAAGGGGGTTTCAGAACCCTCCGTTATGAGGAGATACTCTATGTTGAATACCGTAATCACGTGGTCTCCTACCATATGATTTCGGGAGAAGTGGTGACACTCCCGACTTTAAGGATAGGCTTTGCGGAATATCTGGAAACAAATCTTACTGACAGCATATTTGTCCGCTGTCATGAGTCCATCGCTGTCAATATCGGAGCTGTTGACAAACTGACAAAGTCAGATATTACATTGAGAAATGATGAGAATATCCCTGTATCCAAGAGCAGATATCGGGAAGTGCTTGACGCATATATGGATTACAGGTTATAGATTAAGAGGAGACTGTGTAATTATAAAGGAGGATCTGCCGTGGGATTGCATTCTGCTTTGCTCATCATTCAGTATTTCATCATTTTCGGGCTCTTTATAGAATGCTGGATAGTTTTGAAGAGGTGGAAAAATCCCATTCACGGTTATCTTTTCTTTGCCTCCGTTTCCACACTGATCAACAGTATCGGATATCTTCTTGAACTGAAGGCCGGTTCGGAGGAAGCATACATAACCGCGCTTCAGCTTTCATATGCGGGGCGGGTGTGGATATCTCTTGCCCTGCTTCTTTTTTCCATCGAACTCTGTAAGGTGCGGGTGAGCGACCATTTCACCGGTCTTCTTGTCATAACCCACCTGATGATCTATGGCGTGGTCCTTACTCTTCAGCGGCATGATCTCTATTACACCGACATGCAGTTTGTGATGGAGGGGGAATTTCCGAGGCTTATCCACGGAAACGGACCGGTGCACCATCTGCTTATCCTGCTGCAGTTATTTTACATTTTCTGGGGATGCGGGATCCTGATCCTTACTTACCGAAGGGAAAAAAGAAAGACAGCCCGCAAGCGCCTTTGCATAGTTATAGCGGCCATTTTTGTAGAAATCGTTTTCTACCTTGCCCAGACCTTTAATTTCATAAAGGTTTATGATGTTACCATGCCCGGTTTTCTCATAAGTACCATACTTATGTATATAGCGATCTTCCGATATGACCTTCTTGGTACAAGAGATATCGCCCGGGAATTTATGATAGACAGACTTACAGAGGGGATATTAGCCATTGATAATGAGGGGGATCTGCAATATTTCAATGAACCGGCGAAGCACATCTTCCCCTCCCTTCCTGATAACCCGGAGACGGTGATAAATGAGATCAGAAGTGCGATTTCCCGGGGTGAGCCTATATCGATAGATGAACGGATCTATACCCCGGAAGAGAATGACCTGCTGTACAAGGGAGAGAGCTTCGGACGTCTCTATGTGCTTACCGATTCTACCGAACACTATAAAAGACTGAATAATGAAAAGAAGATGCTTAGGAAGGAACTGCTGACAGATCCTGTAACCGGTTTCTATAACAGGAAGGGGATGGAATACTATTCGCAAAAACTGTATGAAGAAGCTTTAAGGGGCGGCAGGTCAATCCTTGTATGCGTTGCTGATATGAACGGATTAAAGTATATCAATGATAATTTCGGACATGAAATGGGAGACAACGCACTTAAGGAGCTGGCAGGGATAATAAGGGATTCCTTAACTGATGGAGATATGGCTTTCAGGACAGGGGGTGACGAGTTCCTTATGATCGGAGTCCGTGATAATAACGAAGAAGCAGAACGGGATTTTTCACACAGTTTGGAGAAGATCATAAGGGAGCATAATGAACGCCTAAGTCTTCCCTACTCCGTAGATATGAGTTACGGACCGGTAGTATGCCGGCCGGATGGTCATGAAAATGAACTTGAGGAACTGATAAAACGCTCCGATGAAGTAATGTATGATATGAAAAAGAAGCGTGATCCTTATAAAAGATAGGGACTTCCGGGCGGTATAGGCGCCTTTGCAAAAAAAGCTGAAATGTGGTATATTTGTTAAATCATTAACAAACCGCCGGCGAAAGGCACCTTCGGTGCGCGGCGGTGCGCAGACAAAGCGCTTTTAAATACGACGTATTACAGGAATAAGGAGGTACTTTAATGGCAAGAAAGGTTGTACTTGCAGGAGCTGTGAGGACTGCAATAGGTGTTATGGGCGGTGCGCTCTCTACTACCAGCGCTGCAAAACTCGGTGAGATAGCGATAAAGGAAGCGCTGAACCGTTCGGGCGTAAAGCCGGATCAGGTTGATGAGGTATATATGGGCTGCGTTATACAGGCAGGAACGGGACAGAATCCCGCCAGGCAGTCTGCAAGGAATGCAGGCATTCCCGATGAAGTACCTGCTACAACCATCAACGTTCTCTGCGGTTCGGGCCTGCACTCCGTTAATCTTGCGGCCAAGCTTATAGGCATGGGTGATGCGGATATTATTGTTGCGGGCGGTATGGAGAATATGTCCATGGCTCCTTATCTCCTTCCTAACGGCAGATACGGATACAGGATGGGAAGCAATGCAGCAAGCCTTCAGGACGCTATGATAAAGGATGCACTTACGGACGCATTCTATGATTATCATATGGGAATGACCGCTGAGAATATCTGTGAACAGTGGAAGCTTACCCGTGAAGAACTGGATGAATTTGCCGCGATTTCACAGCAGAAGGCTGAGAAAGCCATTAAGGACGGCAAGTTCAAGGATGAGATAGTTCCTGTTGAAGTAAAGAAGAAGAAGGAGACTATACTCTTTGATACGGATGAAGGACCGAGAGCCGGGGTGACAGTTGAGAGCTTATCAAAGCTTAAGCCCGCATTTAAGAAGGATGGAGGACTTGTTACAGCGGGAAATGCATCAGGTATTAATGATGCTGCAGCTGCAATGATAGTAATGAGCGAAGAAAAGGCCAAAGAACTCGGCGTAAAGCCCATGGCCACATGGATCGGCGGAGAACTGGCCGGCTGTGACCCGAGGATCATGGGAATCGGACCTGTTCCTGCAACAAAGAAGGTTATGAAGAAGGCAGGCTATCAGATAGGTGACTTTGACCTTATCGAGGCAAATGAAGCCTTTGCCGCCCAGTCTGTTGCAGTTCAGAAGGAACTTGGTTTCTCAAGCGATATTCTGAATGTCAACGGAGGAGCCATTGCACTCGGACATCCGGTGGGCTGCTCAGGAGCCCGTATCCTTGTAACTCTCATGTACGAGATGGAAAAACGGGATGCGAAGAAGGGTCTTGCAACCCTCTGTGTAGGCGGCGGAATGGGATGTGCTGCCATAGTCGAAAGGTGATGTCTTTTGATGGAACTTAAAGTATTACTTAATGATATTGATCATGAGATAATAAAGGGGGCTGCCGAAAATACTGAGGTCGGCAGCCTCACCTATGATTCGAGGAAAGCCGGGGAAGGAAGCCTTTTTGTATGCATAAAGGGCGCGAATTCCGACGGACATGATTATGCTGAAGAGGTCATCGCTAAAGGGGCTGCAGCTCTTGTTATCGACAGGGATCTTAAACTTCCGGAGTCTGATACGGTTATCATAAAAGTTGATGACAGCCGTTATGCCCTGGCCTGTCTCTCAGCCGCCTGGTTTAAGCATCCGGCTGACAGTCTTAAAGTCATAGGGGTTACCGGTACAAAGGGAAAGACCACTACAACTTATCTCACAAAGTCCATATTGGAGCACGCAGGTCACAAGGTAGGTCTAATAGGTACTATTGAGACGCTTTGGGGTGATAAGCGTATCCCCGCAAAAAATACTACTCCTGAGTCCTATGTGTTACAGGAGACCTTCAGGGAAATGCTGGATGACGGGGTGGACACTGTAGTAATGGAGGTTTCATCCCAGGCTCTCATGATGCACAGGACTGCCGGATTTACCTTTGATACAGGTGTTTTTACCAATATAGAGCCGGATCATATAGGTCCAAACGAGCATAAGGATTTTGAGGATTATCTCAGCTGCAAGGCTATGCTTTTCAGGCAGTGCCGCTTCGGTATCATCAACGGGGATGATCCACATATTGAAAAGATCCTGAAAGACAGCACATGCGGGAAAATGACCTTCGGCCTGAAGGATCTTAATACTCTTGGAGGAGAGAACGACTTAAGGGCGGTAAATGAAGAACTGATAAAGATCCCCGGAGAACTGGGGGTAAGATTTGATATCACGGGAAAACATGAGATCAGGGGACTTGAGGTGGGAACCCCCGGAGATTTCAGTGTGTACAACGCCCTCTGCGCCGTAAGTATTGCGCTTCATTACGGAGCTGATGAAGGGAGCATCCGGGAAGCTCTTAAAAATACCCACGTAAAGGGGCGGATCGAGGCTGTGAAGGTTTCTGATGAATTCAGTCTTCTTATAGACTACGCTCATAATGCCATGGCATTGGAGAGCCTTCTTAAATCCCTGCGTAAGTATGAGCCCGGGAGGCTGGTCTGTGTATTCGGCTGCGGAGGAAACAGATCAAAGGACCGCAGGTATGAGATGGGTGAGGTTTCCGGAAAGTACGCGGATCTTACCATCATTACTTCGGATAATCCCAGATTTGAAGAGCCCTCCGCCATAATAGACGATATCGAAGGCAGTATAAAGAAGACCGGCGGAGAATATGTGAGGATAGAAGACCGGAAAGAGGCGATCGCTTATGCCATAAAGAATGGCAGGAAAGGTGATCTTATCATTCTTGCCGGTAAGGGGCATGAAGATTATCAGGAGATAAAAGGGGTCAAGCACCCTATGGATGAGAGAGTGCTGATAAAAGAGATACTTAAGGAGAATGCCCGGTAAATATATGTCTGTTTATGCAAATGTCATAATTGATATTTCCTTGGAAAAACTGGATAAGACCTTTCAGTACAGAATACCGGGAACCCTTGAGGACAAGGTGGTTCCCGGTGTTCCCGTTAAAGTGCCTTTCGGAAAAGGAGCCAGGGTTATAAGAGGTTATGTGCTCTCTCTTTCGGATAAACCTGCAATAGATGAAAGCCTAATTAAAGATATCGTCAGTGTTGACAGGGTTTCGGAAAAGAAGGGTGCTGAGGACGAGCTTATAGCTCTTGCAATCTGGATAAAAAACCACTATGGAGGGACTCTTTCCCAGGCCTTAAATGTGGTCTTTCCGGTAAAAAAAGCAGTCCGGGTGCGGGAACGCATTAAGCTTATACCTCTTAAGAGCCCTGAAGAATTAAAGGCGGCTGCTTCTTTCTTTGGGAAGAAGCACAATATCGCCAGGGAAAGAGCCCTTAGTGCCCTTGCTGAATCAGGGGAGATAGAGGCGGCTTTACTTAAGAGTAAGCTGAATATCAGCAATACGGTGATAAAGTCCCTTGAAGAGATGGGCTATTTAAGGCAGGAAAAAAACAAGGAATACAGGAACCCGGGCATACACACGGGGGAAGGTTCGGGAATAGACGGATTTTCCAATGAACAACGGCATATTTATGACAGTTTCTGCCATGATTATGACATGGGACTCCGGGATACTTTCCTTATAAGGGGTGTAACGGGTTCAGGAAAGACACATGTATATATAGAGATTATCGACCATGTGGTGAGCAAGGGGAAACAGGCTATAATGCTCATTCCGGAGATCGCCCTTACTTTCCAGACAGTAATGCGTTTTCACGAAAGATTTGGAGACCGGGTTTCCTATATGCATAGCCGCCTGTCTAAGGGAGAACGTTTTGACCAGTTCGAGAGGGCAAAAAATAACGAGATTGACGTGATGATCGGTCCGCGCTCTGCTCTTTTCACCCCCTTTAATGATCTGGGAGTGATAATTATTGACGAGGAGCACGAAAACAGTTATAAGGCCGATAATATGCCGAAGTACCATGCCAGGGAAACGGCGGAAAAGAGAGCGGAGATAGCAGGGGCTTCACTGATCCTGGGATCTGCCACGCCTTCCGTAGACTCGGAGTACCGGGCGAGGCGGGGAGAATACAGGCTCTTCACCATGGAAAACCGGCCTACAGGCGGCACACTTCCTTTTGTCACGGTGGCGGATCTGAGAGAGGAGTTAAGATCCGGGAACCGGTCAATGTTCTCGGGAAAACTTAAGAAACTGATAAGAGACAGGCTTGATAAAAAAGAGCAGATAATGCTTTTCCTAAACAGAAGAGGTTATTCGGGATTCATTAGCTGCCGGAAATGCGGACATGTAATGAAATGCCCCCATTGTGATGTTTCACTTACAGCGCATAAGGATGGGTATCTTACCTGTCATTACTGCGGTTACCGGGAAAAAACCGTAAGTGTCTGTCCGGAGTGCGGATCCAGATATATAGGCGGTATGCGGGCAGGAACCGAGCAGGTGGAGGAAGCTGTTCTAAAACTGTTCCCTGAAGCAAAAGTACTCAGGATGGATGGGGATACGGTAAAAAAGAAGGATGCCTATGATGATATTCTTTCTGCATTTAAGGATCACAGGGCGGATATTCTTATAGGTACCCAGATGATAGTAAAAGGTCATGATTTTCCTGGAGTCACCCTTGTAGGTATGATACTTGCGGATATGTCCTTAAACTCATCGGATTTCAGGTCTGCGGAAAGGACATTTGATCTCCTGACCCAGGCGGCGGGAAGAGCCGGAAGGGGCAAAAGTTCCGGGGAAGTAGTAATACAGACTTATGCACCTGAGCATTACAGTATTGAAGCCGCAGCCCAACAGGATTATAATATGTTTTATTTGAAGGAGATAATGTTCCGGGAACTAATGTCCTATCCGCCGGTATCCCACCTCCTAAAGGTTCTCATCGAAGGGAGAAATGAGGAGGAAACAAGAGCGGAGGCAGAGCGGCTCGTTGAGACTGCCGGAGGATATTTAAGGTCAAAGGAAGCAGAAAGTAATGGTTCTGTTATTGGACCCGCGCCGGATATCATTTCAAAGATAAAAGATATCTTCCGTTATGTATTCTATGTGAAGGATACGGATTACGAGGTTCTGGCCCGTATCCGGGAAGAACTTGAAAATGACAGGCGGAAAGGGGACAGATATGAGACATATGTTTCATATGACTTCGATCCGCAGTAATCCAAGATGTGGCCGTTGGTGCCCGGATCATGATTAAAGCAGAGGGATGTAAATTAAGATGGCATTAAGAGAAATAAGGGAAATAGGTGATGAAATTCTTCTTAAGCCCTGCCGGGAAGTAAAAGAAATTACACCCCGGGTAAGGGAGCTTATAGATGACATGTTTGAAACCCTGTATGATGCAGACGGGGTAGGGCTTGCGGCGCCGCAGGTCGGGATCCTGAAAAGGATAATCATTATAGATACCGGAGATGATCCCCATGTGCTCATAAATCCAAAGCTTATTGAGACAAGCGGTGAGCAGAGGGGAAATGAGGGCTGTCTGTCGGTTCCCGGGAAGTACGGGACAGTGACAAGGCCCAATTATGCGAAGGTAGTCTATTATGATGAGGATATGCAGCAGAGGGAACTGGAAGGAACGGAGCTTCTGGCCAGAGCCATCTGCCATGAAATGGATCATCTTGAGGGAAAGCTCTACGTGGATATGGTGGAAGGCGGACTTCACAACGTAGAAGAACTTCAGGAAAATGACAGTGAAAATGACGGGGAAGGGTAAATAACGTGGGTATTGTCTTTATGGGGACTCCGGATTTTGCTTCCGCTGCCCTTGAAAAACTTATTGAAGCCGGGGAAAATGTGACAATGGCAGTTACGCAGCCGGACAGGGCGAAGGGGAGAAGCGGCGAAGCCGTTCCTTCTCCTGTAAAGCAAAGTGCCATGAAACACGGCATTCAGGTTTTTCAGCCGGAAAAGGTGAAGGAAGAAGAGGCTGTTTCCCGGATCAGGGAAGAAAAACCGGATCTTATCGTTGTGGCCGCCTTCGGACAGATCCTGTCAAAGGAGATACTGGACATACCCGAATATGGCTGTATAAACATCCATGCCTCCCTTCTTCCGGAATACAGAGGGGCGGCTCCTATACAGCAGGCCATATTGGACGGCAAAAAAGAAACGGGCGTTACCATAATGCGGATGGATGAGGGGCTGGATACGGGAGATATCCTTCTTAAGCGCAGCATTCCCATTGCAGATGACGAGACCGGCGGAAGTCTTTTTGATAAACTGTCGGAATTGGGAGCTTCACTTGCGGTGGAGGCCATTCCCCTGATCAGGGGTGGAAAGCTTGTTCCTGAGAAGCAGGACAGCAGCAGATCTTCATATGCAGGAATGCTGAAAAAGAATAGCGGGTGTTTGGATTTCTCCGAAGATGCAGTGAAACTGGAACGTCTTATCAGAGCTATGAACCCCTGGCCGAGTGCCTACACATTTTTAGGGAAAAAGACCCTGAAAATATGGAAAGCGCACGTTACAGAGGACAATATAACATCTGGTGTTGAAAAAAATGGAGAAATAACAAATATTACAAAAACAGATTTTACAATAAAGTGTGGTAAAGACTCACTAGTTATCGAAGAATTGCAGCTGGAGGGGAAGAAAAGAATGAAAAGTCATGATTTTCTTCTGGGAAATTCAATAAAAACGGGTGAGATTTTAGGGGGATCCTGAAATTTTTCACAGTTTTTTACAGATTTGAAAGGAGAACAATAACATGTATTATCCTATGGGCTTATATTCCCTGACTTATAACTGGACATATATATTTGTAATAATAGGTGCTATTTTATCTATGGCGGCTTCTGCTCATGTTAAATCTACATTTAATAAATATTCCGGTATTAGATCCGGAAGTGGTAAAACAGGTGCCATGGCTGCCGAGGAGATATTGAGAAGAAATACCATTAACGATGTGACTGTCCAGCATGTTCACGGAGAGTTGACGGATCACTATAATCCCGCAACAAAAACCGTGAATCTTTCAGATTCCGTATATGGATCCGGTTCTGTGGCGGCTATCGGCGTTGCAGCTCACGAGTGCGGGCATGTGATGCAGCATGCAGACGGGTATTTACCGCTTTCTATAAGATCGGCCCTGGTACCGGTTGCCAACTTCGGATCCAAACTGGGTATTCCCATAATACTTGTAGGTTTATTTATGGGCAGTATGGGGCACACCTTCATTACCTTAGGTATCTGGATGTTTTCCCTTGCGGTGGTCTTCCAGCTTGTTACCCTTCCCGTGGAATTCGATGCCAGCCGGAGGGCACTGGTACAGCTTGAAAATGACGGCATTCTGTCACAGGAAGAGCTGGTGTGTACGAAAAAGGTGCTTTCAGCGGCAGCGCTCACCTATGTAGCTGCTGCAGCAGCATCCATACTTCAGCTGTTGAGACTTATTCTTCTGTTCGGAGGAAACCGCAGGCGTGACTGAAAAAGGAACTCTTCTCCGCCTTTCTGTGCTGGAGATATTATTAAAACAGGAAAAAACAAAGGAAAAACTTAATCTCCTTATAAATGATGTTCTGAAGAACGGAGACTATAAGGATGATAAGGACAGGGCGTTTATTAAGAAACTCTCTGAGGGAACAGTGGAGCGGCGGATCACATTGGATCATGTGATCGACCGCTTTTCCAATGTTAAGGGCAGTAAGTTAAAAAGTGTCATTAGAAATATCCTGAGGATGGGGATCTACCAGCTTCTCTTTATGGATTCCGTCCCTGACCACGCAGCGATAAACGAGTCTGTAAAGCTGACAAAGATCAAGCATATGGGAACGCTTTCGGGCTTTGTGAACGGTGTCCTCCGGAGCGTCAAAAGGGAAGGCTTTGATATAAACAGTATCAGTGACACCTGTATCAGGTATTCCTGTCCACACTGGATATACGAGAAATTCCGGGAGGAATACGGAGAGGAAACGGCTGTACATATACTTGAAAATTCTCTTAAACGCCAACAGGTTTACATAAGAACAAATCTTGCCAGGACAACTCCTTCAGAACTTTATGGAAGCTTAAGGGAGAAGGGGGTGGGACTAAAACCCGCAGGGAATCTGGATTATGCCTTTTCCATGGAGGAATACGGGGATATGGTTCTTCTCGATGAGTATAAAAAAGGCTTTTTTTCAGTCCAGGACTTAAGCTCCATGTCCGTGGGAGAGGAGGCGGGAAGGATAGTCCGTGAAAAGAAACCCTCCTCATATAGGATCCTGGATATCTGTGCTGCACCGGGAGGAAAGAGCTGTCATGCAGCGGAGCAGCTCTTATGTTATATCGAGGATAGCGGGGGCAGAGGGCTTAAAATACCTGACTTTTCTGTTGAATCCAGGGATCTCACGGAAAAAAAGCGTTCACTTATAGAAGAAAACCGGGAGAGACTGGGGCTCTATATAATAAAGACTGCAGTTGGGGATGCGGCTGATACTGAGACAGCCATGAAGGACAGGGAGAAATTCGATCTGATAATAGCTGACCTGCCCTGCTCCGGTCTCGGTGTGATGGGCCGGAAAAATGACCTGAAGTACCGGGTGATGCCGGAGGACATAATATCATTAAAGGAACTGCAGAGGAAAATACTTAAAAATGCGGATATTATGCTTAAAAAAAGCGGAGTGCTAATATTCTCCGTCTGCACCATAGACCGTGAAGAGACGGGAGAACAGGATCAGTGGATAAGGGATAACCTGAAATACGAAAAAACAAAGGAAAAGCTGTTTTTGCCCGGTGAAGAGGGCAGTGACGGCTTCTATTATTCGGTCTACATAAAGTGAGGGAAGGGCTTTACATAAAGAGTAAACTGATAATTTTTTTACATAATATAATTATGTTAACAAAATATGAAAAAATGATTTACATAACGATAGGTTAACATAATTCAATGTTAACATAAATCAGTTTAATTATTTATAGATAACTTTTAATTTATGCATTTATATATGTCGGAGTTGACATAATATGGTTGATATAAAATCACTTAACAGAGAGGAACTGACAGAATTCATATTGGAAAAGGGCGAGAAGAAATACCGTTCAGAGCAGCTGTTTTCATGGATGCATCACTCTCTTGCAGGGAGTCCGGAGGAAATGACCAATATTCCCAAATCTATAAAGGATTTATTCGGTCCGGAGGCGGAATATGTGGCTTTGAAGCCGGTTGATATCCGCACCTCAGCCATAGACGGAACAAAGAAGTTCCTGTTTGGACTTGATGACGGGAACATAATAGAATCCGTGTGGATGAAGTACAGGGACTGGGACAGCGTATGCATATCATCCCAGGTGGGATGCAGTATGGGATGCCGCTTCTGCGCTTCTACGATAGACGGCTGCGTGCGCAGCCTGAGACCCTCAGAGATGCTTGACCAGGTGTATTCCATACAGAGGATCACCGGGGAAAGAGTCTCAAACATCGTAGTAATGGGGAGCGGGGAGCCCCTCAGTAATTATGACAGCCTTTTGAAATTTCTGGAGATAATAAGCGATGAAAAGGGTCTGAATATCGGAGAGAGGCATATCACCGTAAGTACCTGCGGGCTGGTTCCTGAGATAAGACGTCTCGCGGATGAGAAAAAGCAGATGACCCTGGCCATATCCCTGCATGCACCTGATGATAAAAAGAGGCAGGAACTTATGCCCATAGCGAAAAAGTATTCAATAGAGGAACTGCTTGATGCGGTAAGATATTATTTTGAAAAGACCGGACGGCGTATTACCTTCGAATATGCCCTGACAAAAGGCTTTAATGATTCAGAGGAGGACGCAGCAGGACTCGCCGGTCTTATCAGGGATATTAACTGCCATGTGAACCTTATTCCCGTAAACCCTGTGAGGGAGCGCGGCCTGAAGCCCAGTAGCGACAGGACAGTTAATGCATTCAAAACTAAACTTGAAAAAAACGGAATAAATGTTACTATTAGGAGAGAAATGGGAAGAGACATAGACGGTGCCTGCGGACAACTGAGGCGGAAGCACCTGGAGGCTGTTTCAAATGTTTAAGACTTTTTCCGCAACAGACGTGGGCAGAAAACGACAGATCAATCAGGATTTCGTTTTCTCATCGGAAAATCCGGTGGGAAATCTTCCGAATTTATTTATAGTGGCTGACGGCATGGGTGGACATGCTGCCGGCGACTACGCATCTTCTTTTACAACACGTTATGTGGTGGATTCCATAAAGGAATCGGATCAGGATTCCCCTATCAAGATATTAAGGACTGCCATAGAGAAGGCCAATGTGGCTCTTATTAAGGAAGCCGGAAAAAAGCCGGAGTATGAGGGCATGGGTACTACGATAGTAGCTGCCACCATTTCCGATGACTATATCTATGTGGCTAATGTGGGGGACAGCAGACTGTATCTGGTGAATGAGGATATAGTCCAGATAACCCGGGATCATTCTCTCGTGGAGCAGATGGTGCTGGCCGGGAAAATAGATAAGGAAGAAGCCAGGGTTCATCCTGACAAGAATATAATAACACGTGCAATTGGAGCCGCTCCCGATCTTAAGATAGACTTTTTTGATATGCACTTAAAAGAGGGAGACCGGATATTGATGTGTACTGACGGACTGTCAAATATGGTGGAGGATCAGGACATCCGCATGATAATGGAAGGGGAGCGCGACGTAGCCGGAATGGTTTATGCGCTCATCAAGGCCGCCAATGAAAACGGCGGTAAGGACAATATCGGGGTTATTGTAATTGAACCCTATGCGGAGGCCGGAGCGTAAGTATGTTAAGAGAAGGAATGCTCTTAGGAGAGCGCTATGAGATAATAAGTAAGATAGGTGCAGGCGGAATGAGCGACGTCTATAAGGCGAAGGATCACCGGCTGGACCGTTTTGTTGCCGTAAAGGTTCTGAAGAGTGAGTATTCAGAGGACAGGAATTTTGTGGCGAAGTTCCGTACCGAGGCCCAGTCAGCAGCAGCCCTTATCCACCCGAATATTGTGAACGTCTATGACGTGGGACAGCAGGAAGGTCTCTATTACATTGTGATGGAGCTGGTGGAAGGCATTACCCTGAAGCATTATATCGAAAAGAAGCTGCGTCTTTCCGTCAAGGAAGCGGTAAGTATTACGATACAGGTTTCCATGGGATTGGAAGCTGCACACTTAAATCATGTGATACACAGGGATGTAAAACCCCAGAATATCATTATTTCCAAGGAAGGAAAGGTAAAGGTAACGGATTTCGGCATAGCGAGGGCAGCTACCAGTGATACCATCACCTCAAATGTCATGGGGTCAGTACATTATACTTCGCCGGAGCAGGCGAGGGGCGGATATTCCGATGAGAAGAGCGATATCTATTCCCTTGGCATCGTTTTATTTGAAATGGTTACCGGAAGAGTGCCTTTTGACGGTGAGACCACGGTTTCCATTGCTATTAAGCAGATACAGGAGCCAATGCCGGATCCCAGGGACTATGTGGATGATATTCCGGTCAGTGTTCAGCAGATAATATACAAGTGTACTGAGAAAAACCCTGACAGGCGTTACAGCACAATGACGGAGCTTATCGGGGATCTGAAAAAATCCCTTACGAATCCGGACGACAATTTCGTAAGGCGTATCGGAAGCGAAGACATAGCGGGAGGCGCTACGAAGCTTGTTACGGATAAGGAGACTGAGGATATCAAGAGGCAGACCGGATCTGTTGACCTCAATGATGATATGCTGAAGGCCTATGCCGTTTCCAAAAAGGAAAGAAGGCGGGAGCGGGAGGAGAATTACCGTGACAGCTATGAAGATGACGATTTTGAGGTAGAGCCTGTAAGGAAGGAAAGACGGAAGAGCGTTAAAAAAGAGAGTAAACCCGTCCAGAAAAAGACTGCCAAAGCGGCAAAGAAGAAAGCGGGACTCTTTGGAGGCGGCGGGACTGCCAAGGATGACAGGCGCAAGGAAAGAGCGAGGTCGGAAAGGGCAGAGAGGACTGCGGTCGAAAGAAGCCGCAGGAAACGCTTCAGTGAAGATGAAGATGAGGATGATGACGAGGATATGGACGAGATGGATCCCGGCATGCAGACTATGATGACTGCACTTGCGGTGATCGCAGTAATTATACTTGTTGTCATTATAATAGTATTTGTACGGAAGTACAGCGGGCTCTTAAGCTCGGTTCCCTCAGGGGATTCTTCAACAGAATTATATACGGAGGATGAGTCCGGAGGAGATAAGGTCACCATATCCGATGTCAGGGGAATCGTATTTGCAGATGCAAAAACAAAGCTTACGGCCCTCGGGCTGGTGGTTACCAGTGAGAACAGGCCCTCCTCGGACGTGGAAAAGGGCTGTGTTATTTCCGTAAGTGACGAGGACGGAAATATAATAAAT
>JAEEGL014067374.1_pt1 | contig 37153 bp, 29 predicted proteins | sample 9134231 | NCBI WGS metagenome assembly JAEEGL01 (sample SAMN16246548, study PRJNA631951) | gut metagenome | biome: gut microbiome; feature: rumen; material: fiber-attached | host: Bos | place: Iran: Karaj | collected 2018-10 | reverse complement strand
GTCTCCGTGTGATGAAACCGGAACTTCTGGTCTTCTTAGCAACGATGAAGGCTCAACGTCGATTACATCGTTACCTATACTAACTTCTACACCGAATTTGGAAAGCTCAGCCGCCATCGATTCTCCACGTCTGGATTCTTTATCATTCAGCCGATCCGCCGATTCGATTGTAACGCCATGATAAAATGGCGCAACAGCCATTATGACCGGAGCGAGATCCGGACAGTCCGAAATATTTATTCTCGGTCTGCACCTGCGCATTCGTCCGAAAATCGCTCGGATAATACGGTCACCCTGTGGGCTTTCCGGATCCAGACCGTCTGTTTCAATATCAGACCCCGTCATGTTAAAAGCCATTATATGTGCGGCACCGGACCAGTCTCCTTCAATAGTGATATTACATGGAACTGGTCTCACTCTTCCATCTATAATAATCCTGTTATCTGTTATTACAACCGAAAATCCGAATTTTCTCATCACATCCGCTGTAATTCCTATGTATGACGCAGATACGATTGGAGGCACAATCTCAATTATCGAGTAATCACCTGCAGAAGCCAGAGAAAGCATTAGTCCCGTAATAAACTGACTCGATACGAAACCGTTTACCCGGTAAAAACCAGTTGACATCGGGCCTTTTACCGAAATATAGTTTTCTGTCTTTTCTAAAGTCAGCCCCTGTTCAAAGGATATTTTTTCATAAACATCAAGTGGCCTGCTGAGCAGTCTTCCTTTGCCGGTGAATCTTGTTTCCGATTCAGAAAGCATAGCAAACGGCATTAAAAATCGCAACGTACTCCCGCTTTCACCGCAGAAAAGAGTGGCATTGAATGAAGGTATCAGGCGCGTTCCTGATACTTTCGCAGAATTGCCGTAAAAAAGCACCTCTGCACCGAGTTTTTTCAGGCAGTCGGCAGTTGCCAGAATATCGTCACAAACTGAAATGTTGCTAATATAACTTGTTCCACCAATGCAGGATGCAGCACATATAAGAGCTCTGTGCGAATAACTCTTTGACGGAGGAACAGCAGCTTTTCCTTGATAATAACACGGCTCAAAGATCATTTCTGTACCTCAGATTTCAAGAATACGCATTATTTCCTGCGCTGTGTCGTTTATTGAACCGTTTCCGTCGACTGTGAAATCTGCAGCGGAACTGTAAAGACCAATTCTCTCTTTATAAAGTTTCATTATAGCGTCTTTATCAGTTGAAAGCGGTCTGTCTTTTGTTGAAATAAGTCTTTCGGGACTTCTGTCTATGAAAACAACAACGCCGTTTTTTTTAAAATTGCGAACATTTTCAGCGTTTATAACTGAACCGCCGCCGCTTGCAATAAGTCTGCCTTGAGCATGGGCGCACAGATCGGATATGACTTTTTTCTCTATTTCACGAAATACCGGTTCGCCTTCTTCTTCGAAAATACATCTGATTTTTTTGCCGGAGATTTTTTCAATTTCGTCATCACAATCAACAAATGGAATCCCGGACATTGCGGCTATTGCCCTACCGACGGTTGATTTGCCACACGACGGCATACCGATTAGAATAACATTCCTTTTTAATCTGAGCGTTGTTACAAACAGGTCATCATCCGAAAGATTTGATTTCGAGTTGAAAAAGATCTCATGCGCCCGTGCAGCCTGAGCGCAAAGCATATACAGCCCTCCCTCAGAACGAATCCCATTATGTTGAGCGAATTGTATAAGATTTGTCCTGAGTGGATTATATATCAGGTCAACAACACCGGATAGTTTGCCGAAATCCGACACATCTATCCCGTACGGAAGTTTGAGAGATTCGTCGGGAAACATCCCGACGGGAGTGCAGTTTATTATCAAATCTATTCCGAAACTGACACTGCCAATTTCGTCAATTCCTATTGTCCGTTTTCCTGAAGGATTACGTGAAAGCTTCAGGATGCTTTTGGCGCCAAGCTTTGCAGAAACATATTCAGCTGTCTGAGATGAACCGCCGGTGCCGAGGATGAGTACTTTTTTCCCGGTTAGCCCTTCAGGCACAACTCGAAGAACAAGCTTTTCAAGCCCGTACCCATCAGTATTATAACCATACAGCTTGCCATTTCTGTTAACTATAGTATTAACACAGCCGATTTTCTTTGCATCCTCTGAAATAAAATCTAGAAACTTGATGACTTCTCTTTTATAAGGAATTGTAATGTTAATACCAAGAAAATCGCGTGAATCAAAAAAAGAGTTAAGATCGCCCGGATTAATATCTGTCAGAAGATAGTCCTCATTTCCGAGAATACCGTGAAGCTCCGGTGAATAACTGTGCCCGATCGGATGACCTATTAGCCCGTATTTCATTTTTCGTAACCGAAACGTGACTGATACAAGTCAAGCAGAGCAATCGCTGTTACAGCATTTATAACATGAACGGCTCTGTGAACTATGCATGGATCATGACGGCCTCTGACAGATATTTTGGCGTTTTGCGGGAAACCATCCGTAATACGAACCGTGTCCTGCGGAGTTGAAATCGACGGAGTCGGTTTTATTGCGGTTGAGAAAACAATAGGCATTCCATTGGTTATCCCTCCAAGGATACCGCCAGAATTGTTTGTGACAGAATAGACATTTCCGTCAACGTCAGAATACAGTCCGTCATTTGCTTCGCTTCCGCGCATGTCTGCAAGAGAAAAACCGCCTCCGAATTCGATTCCCTTGACCCCCGGAACAGAAAAAACCGCATGGGAAAGGACGCTTTCGACAGAATCGAAAAACGGTTCACCTATACCACCCTCAAGTCCGAAAACAAATGTCTCGGCAATACCTCCGACTGAATCCCCAGATGATGCGGCTTTTTCTATTTCAATTTTCATTTTATCACCGGCTGTCTCGTCAAGAACCGGAAAAGATTTTCCGCTGAGTATACCGACAATTTCCGATGAAACTGTACTGCTTATTTCTGTATCGTAAATACCGGCGCATTTCTTTATGCGTGAAACAATCTGAATACCTTTTTCAGCAAGAATTTTTGAAGCAACGGCTCCTGCAGCGCAAATACCGGCGGTAATTCTGCCGGAAAAATGTCCTCCACCACGATAATCTTCGAAACCATGGTATCTAAGACGTGCCGTATAGTCAGCATGTCCTGGACGTATAAGGTTCCTGTCATAATCACAGCTGCGAACATTTGAATTTTTAATAAATATGCATACAGGCGTCCCCGTTGTTCTGTTTTCAAAAACCCCGCTTGTCACAGAAAAATCATCAGTCTCTATCCTGCCGGTAGAAAATGAGCCGGTCGGGCGGCGAAGCGCTAGTGAGTCACTAATCTCTTTTTCATTAATCGCTATTCCAGGTTGAACGCCATCAATTATAACGGTTATGCCGCTGCCATGGCTCTCTCCTGCTATTGTGACAGAAAAACTATTGCCAAAAGTGTTTTTCATTTATATTTACCCCGTAACAGAACAGAGTCTTTCCTTTAGTTCTTTTTCCCCGATTGTCTTTTCGTAAAAAGTCCCAATGTTGTCACACAAAATGCATCTGATACCATCGCCATATGATTTTTTGTCATGCATTACCGCATCCATTACGTCATCTGCATTAATTTTGACAGAAACCGGAAGACCGCACATTAAAAGTTTTTCTTCGATTCTTTTTCTCGCTTCTCCGCCGCTCATTGCGAGCATCCCGACGCCAACAGCTTCGCCGTGAAGGAGATCCGAATTGAGTTCGATTCCGTGACCGATGGTATGACCGAAATTGAGTGAACGTCGCAGGCAGGACTCATATTCATCTTTTTCAACTACACAAATTTTAATGTCAATTGCGCTTGAGATAATGAATTCGTCTGGAATCTTTTGGATTTCACGAAACAGCCTTGCATCAAAAATTGCGGACATCTTGATTATTTCTGACATTCCGTTGGAAATATGGCGTTCTGGAAGCGTATCAAGTGTTGAAACGTCGATAAGAACCCCGCGCGGACGGCGAAATGCACCGATGAGATTTTTTATTCCACCGTAATTAACACCTGTTTTTCCTCCGACAGATGAGTCTGCCTGTGACAGAAGTGTCGTTGGAACGTTGTAAAAATCTATGCCGCGCATATAACATGCAGCGGCAAAGCCGGCTGTATCACAGACAATTCCGCCTCCGACAGATACAATGCAGTCAGTACGGTTAAAAAGATGCGAAACGAGAGAATCTGTAATAAGTCTGACGTTTTCAGGATTTTTGTTTTCCTCTCCGCCCGGGATAACAACAGTGTAAACTTCAGGCGCGCTTTTTTTCAGTGCGTTTCTTACCGATTCGTAGTATAAAGACGGTACACCGTCGTCAGTAACTATAAGAATCTTTTTGCGATCAAAGAAAGGAAACAAACCGGCAATTTCTTTTAGCAAATCTTTGCCGATAAATATATCGTATCCTGTTTTGCCTCCGAAATGTTTTTTTATCATATCAATCAAGTGTCCGTAACGGATAGATTCCAACGAGTCGCGCCCTGTCACTTCTGCCAGAAAGAATTTCGTTAATCCGGTCAAGATCCGAACGTGAGGGATTGCCCTCACATTCAATTCTGAAATAATAATTCCACGGCAGTTCCTTCATTGGTGAACTGTGTATTGACGTCATATTATAACCTAGGCCAGAAATATCGTTTATTACCGCGGCGAGCGCACCGGCTTCATTTTTAACGGTGAACATAAGCGTAAAACGCACCTCACCGGTCCGGACGTTATCAGCAACAGGTGATTCCCTTGTCAGCACGATAAATCTTGTTGTATTGTTCGAAACAGTGTTTATTCTGCTTCTGAGTACTTTCAAACCGTAAAGATCAGCACATTCAGCGGAACATATTGCTGCTGTATGTATGTCGTTAAGATCCGAAACATACAATGCGGCGGATGCAGTATTTTCATACTGCGCTGCTTCGAATCCGCATTCTCCAATATATTCTGAGCACTGTGAAAGCGCCTGAGCATGACTTACAACTCTTTTTATAGTTTTTTCATCTGATCCTGAAACACCGCAAAGGCACTGATATACTGCCAGATCATAAACGCTGCTAATATATAGCGATCCTTTAAAAAGCAGATCGTTAACCTGAGCAACCTCTCCGGCAAAGCTGTTTTCGAGCGGCAACACACACACGTCACATGTTCCGTCCTCCACAGAACGGAACGCTTTTTCGAATCCGGGAAACGGAATATATTCACCGACTCCGAAAATACGGCGCGCAGCAATATGTGCAAAAGCTCCGACAGAGCCGGAATATGCGATTTTCAAGCCTTTAAGAAGACTGTTCTGATATTTCTTTGATATATCCATAACAGCTTTCTGGAATGAAATGTAATATGATCTGATAATATCATCAGAGATACTTGCTGAATTGCTTTGCAGAACCTCTTTTTCTCTATCGGGATCGTAAACAGGAAGGCCTTTCTGCTTTTTATATGATGCAATTCCGGCCGAAACATGCATCCGTTCTTCAAAAAGCTTTGCAATTTCGCAATCGATTTCATTTATTTTTTTTCTCGATTCGCTTATATCCATTTTATTTTATTCCGAGAATTCTTTTTACTATAGAAACATCAGATTCGATCTTTACGGTACCGATACCGCGTTTCATAAACTCTTCATCGCCTTTGCCTGTGACGGCAATTATCACTTTCCCGGGCATTTCATATGCTTCGCGGACGGCAGTGGAAATCGCTTCAAACCTGTCGGGAATTATGAGGTATCTGCCTCCCGACTCCTCGACAAAAGATGCTATTTCTCTGCATATCTTTTCAACCGGCTCATTCTGTGGGTCTTCTTCCGTTATTACCGTCAGCGACGAATGCTTACCGGAGCAGCGACCCAGGTCCGGTCTGCGCTGAAAAGCTTTATCCCCCGGGCATCCGAAAACAGAAATAATTGGTGAGCCCGGAAATTCGCTCTCAATTGAATTATAAAGAGAGCGGAAACTCATTTCATTATGGGCGTAATCGACAAAAACCCGAATCTTGCCATCAATGCTGTCATAAGTTTCCATTCTTCCAGGAGTATGCGCAGAGGCGATACCGTCAACTATCGCATCGACTGGTATTCCAAGCTCTCTGGATACTGCAACGGCGCAGAGCGCGTTTGAAGCATTGAAAATGCCGGGGATATGATATACAGTTTTAATTATGTTTCCGTCAGGTTCTGTTACTGTAAAACATCCACCGTTCCTGTCAGGAAGAATTTCAAATCCGGACATTGAATAGTCGGCTTTTATATCAGAACCGTAAGTCAGTACTCTATGGCAGTTTTCTCTCGCAGAACGAATTATTTCCTCAAATTTGTCCGAATCTGTATTAACAAGAGCCGTTTTACAATGATTAAAAATTTTCAGTTTTGATGAAAAGTAGTCATCTATGTCTAAGTGTTCGCCGGGACTGATGTGATCATTTCCAAAATTATGAAAAACACCTATGTCAAAAGTAACTCCGTCGACGCGTCCGTATTTGAGCGCCTGGCTTGAAACCTCGGAAACAAGATGGGTAATACCGCAGGACAGAGCGTTTGAACAGTGCCTGTAAAACTCTATCGCTTCCGGCGTTGTCATATGCGATTCTTCAGATATTATCCCGTCATACGTAAGCACTGAAGAAAGAAATGCAGGTATTTTTTTAAAATATGTTTCAAGAACATTTTTGATAAAATACGCGGTAGTTGTTTTCCCTTTTGTTCCTGTCAGACCAACCGTAACAAGTTTTTCAGGAGCATTGTCGAAAAATAATTCAGCAAGGACCGGCATCGCTTGTCTGATATCATTGACAATAAGCGCAGGTATATCCTCATTATACCTGGTTTCAGAAACATATGCGCATGCGCCTTTTAGGACGGCATCAGTTAAATACTTTTCGTTAAACTTCGCGCCTTTGCACACAAAAAGCGTTTCGGCTCCTGCCTCACGACTGTCAAACGTTAGGCCTTCGACAGTAACGTCGCATGGGATGTCTGTCTGCGCGGTCAGAAAACCGCGCAGACGAAGAATATCTGCATATTCGCTGAGCAGATGTTTCATAGCAACCTTTAACGATTTATCATTTCGGCGACGATTTCTGGAATAAGCGAAAGAGCTTCACCGGTTTTTTCAATATTTCTTCCGCCGGACGACGCAGAGTCAGGACGCCCACCTCCGCCTCCGCCCACAACAGCAGATAGCTTCTTCAAAACATTTCCGGCATGAGCACCGCGGTTCACAGCTTCTTTCCCGCAGGAAGCGGCGAATGTCAGTTTGTCGCCGTTAATGAAAGCAATGACTGTTACGGAAAATGGATCTGAAGCTTTGAACTCATCACATAGTGTCCGAGGCATTTCCGGAGTTCCGTCTTTAAGCTCGTATGCGATTACATTAAGATTCTCAACACTGACCGCTTCACGCCTTATAGATTCAGTCCGAGATGACGCAAGCCTGCCGTTGAGTGCTTCAATCTCTTTTTTTGCGGTTCTGAGTTCGTTCTGAAGCGACTGAACACGTCTCGGAAGCTCAGAAAAAGCGGCTGTTTTTAGTTCCTTTGCAGTATCAAAGATCAGCTTTTCTTTTTCGGATATTAAAGCAAGAACACCGTATCCTGTCGTAGCTTCGATTCTTCTAATACCAGCGGCAACAGAAGATTCTGATATAATTTTGAAAAGACCGGCTTCTGACGAACAGGAAAGATGCGTTCCTCCACAAAGCTCTTTTGAAAATGATCCTATGCTAACTACTCGTACTGTGTCGCCGTATTTCTCACCAAATAGCGCCATTGCTCCGGTATTTTTTGCCTCTTCAAGAGACATAATCCGGGTTACGACAGGTTCGGAAGAAAGAATATGCCTGTTAACTATTTCTTCAACTTTGCTGATTTCGTTATCAGAAAGCGCCGCATAATGTGAAAAATCGAATCTGAGTCTTGAATCATCAACATATGATCCGGCTTGTTCGACGTGATCTCCGAGCACTTCCCTGAGCGCCGCTTGTAGCATATGGCATGCAGTGTGATTACGCCTTATAGAAGCTCTTCGTTCCGCTTCTATTTTCATTGTTACATGCTGGCCTACGGAAACAGTACCCGCATTTACCGTACAAATGTGAAGGTACACGTCATCGGTTTTCAAAGTGTTCGTGACAATAATCTCAAGTCCTTTTCCGATAACATATCCTGTGTCGCCTACCTGGCCTCCGCCTTCGCCGTAAAATACTGTCCTGTCGGTCAGAAGTATTATGCTTCCTTCGTTTGCGGAATCGATATATTCATCGTCAACTATGATTCCAATGACAGTTGCTTCGCACTCATCCGAATCATAACCGAGAAAGTCTGTCTTACTGAAATTATGCACAAGATTTTTTGAAGCGTCGCTCCAACCGCTGATGTCCGCTCTTGCGGCTCTGGCTCTTTTTTTCTGTTCTGCCATTAAAGCCGAGAACCCATCCTCGTCAAGGCAAAGCCCGTTTTCACGAGCCACCTCTCGCGTAATATCTATCGGAAATCCGAATGTATCGTAAAGGCGGAAAGCGTCCGCTCCTGAAATAGTACCGCTTCCGTCACTGGCCGATCGCCTGGCGATTTCTCCAAGCATGACAAGCCCAGAGTCTATCGTAGAAGCGAAACGGGATTCTTCTATTGAGATAACTTTCTGAATGTAAGATAGTTTTTCAGTCAGTTCAGAATATTCACTGAAATTTTCTCTAGCAACAACAGCGGCAATATCTGAAAGAAAACTATCATTTATACCGATTAATCTGCCGTGACGAGCGGCGCGGCGCAGAAGTCTGCGCAAAACATAGCCACGTCCCTCGTTTGACGGAACAACGCCGTCACTGATAAGGAAAACAGTTGAACGTATATGGTCAGTAATAACCCTGAGCGAAATATCTGTTTTGGGATTATCACCATAGACAACGCCGGCCTTCTTTTCAACCGCGCGCATGATGTTCCTTACCGTGTCAATCTCAAAAAGATTGTTCACATTCTGCATAATGCAGGCAAGACGCTCAAGTCCCATGCCTGTATCTATGTTCGGCTTGGCAAGTTTTGTATAATTATTGTGGCCGTCATTGTCAAACTGTGTGAAAACGAGGTTCCAGAACTCCATATATCTGTCACAGTCGCATCCCGGTCTGCAGTCCGGTCTTCCGCATCCAAGTGATTCGCCGCGGTCAAAGTATATTTCCGAACACGGACCACACGGGCCCGAGCCGTGTTCCCAGAAATTGTCTTCCTTGCCGAGCCGTACAATACGGTCGGGAGAAAGGCCTACATCCTTTGTCCAGATTTCGAATGCTTCGTCATCATCAACGTATATAGTAGCCCAGAGTCTATCGACCGGGAGGTCAAGGATTTTTGTCACGAATTCCCAGGCCCACGGAATCGCTTCTTTTTTAAAATAGTCGCCAAACGAAAAATTGCCGAGCATTTCAAAATATGTACCATGCCGAGCCGTAATTCCAACGCGTTCAATATCCGGGGTGCGGATACATTTCTGACACGTCGTCATGCGGTGACACGGCGGCTCAAGCTCGCCGGTAAAATATTTTTTTAGGGGCGTCATGCCCGCGTTAATCAACAAAACGGATTTGTCGTTCTGTGGAACGAGCGGAAAGCTTTTGTGTCTAAGATGTCCCTTTGATTCGAAAAAAGATAAATAAGCCTCCCTCAGCTCATTTACTCCTGTCCATTTCATAGTCCGCCTCCGGATATTGGATACAAATTAACTTATATATTATACTCAAGTATAAATAGAAAGTCAATACCAAAATGGCCTAGTCGACATCTGACATAAAAAGCTCCCGCTTTTTGCGGGAGCCAGAGAAATGTTTATTTTTCTTCTTCCTGAGCATCAGCAATGATCTTGGGAGTAAGCGCGGCAGGTACGTCTTCATATCTGACAAAGTTGTAAGTAAATGTTCCCTTGCCCTGAGACATTGCGCGAAGAGTTATGGTATAATCGGTCATTTCGCCCTGTGGAACTTCCGCGGCAACGGCCTGATAACCCTTCTTTCCTTCAACATGTTCCATGCCCAGAACTCTCCCGCGACGCTTGTTAAGATCACCGATCACGTCTCCGACAAGATTGTCAGGAACGATAACCTTAAGTTCGCCAATAGGCTCGAGAATAACGGGAGACGCCTTCACCAGCTCTTTATAAGCAAGGTTGGCAGCAATCTTGAACGCCATTTCTGATGAATCGACCTCATGATACGATCCGTCATAAAGATCGGCAGCGAGGCTCACCATGGGGTATCCGGCAAGAACGCCTTTCTGCATAGATTCGAGGAGTCCTTTTTCGACAGCCGGGAAATAATTTTTCGGGACTGTTCCGCCGACAACAGATTCGGTAAATGTAAGCCCTTCCTCGTCTCCGGGTCTGAACGTAATCTTAACGTGACCGTACTGCCCGTGACCGCCGGACTGCTTCTTGTGTTTCCCTTCCGCCTGGATCTGCTTGCGGATCGTTTCGCGGTATGCAATCTTCGGCTTTTTGAGTTCAACATCGACATTGTATCTCGATTTAAGTCTTGTGGTGACGATGTCGAGATGAATGTCTCCCATTCCGGATATAACTAGCTGTTTTGTCTCGGAATTGTTTTCGAAAAGGATCGTATGGTCCTCATCACGAATCTTTCCAATACCGGTCGCAATTTTATCTTCATCGCCCTTGGATTTGGGAGATATAGCCATAGTTAGATACGGTGTCGGATATTCAATTGGTTTAACAGGATTAATAGAAAGATTAGTGAGTGTATCGTTTGTGTCTGTATTGATAAGCTTCTGAATCATTCCGATATCTCCACAAGCGAGTGAATCGACCTCAACGGTCTTCTTTCCCTTAACCTCAAAAATGTGTCCAAATTTTTCGGAAGCGCCTGTACGAAGATTTTTCAAAGACATCGTATTATCAAGATTACCGGAAATAACTTTAAAGAAAGACTGTTTACCAAAAGCGTCTGAAACGGTTTTGAAGACAAAGAGAACCGGCTCGGAGGATTCCTTGTTAATAACGATATCTCCTCCCTCGGCGTCTTTGACAGACTTCTTAGCAGTATGTCTCGGATAAGACTCGTCGATTGTATCGATAAGTGCCTCAACACCCCAGAGTTTGTCGGCTGAGCCGCATATTACCGGGCAGATTGAACCGTTTACGATTCCTTTATGGACAGCGTCGACTGCTTCTTCTCGAGTTATTTCTTCGCCTTCGAAGAATTTCATCATAAGATCGTCGTTTGTCTCAGCTATAGATTCCATTAGGATTTCACGGTATTTCTCGGCTGTAGCAGCGAACTCGTCGGGAACATCGCCCTCAGTGTGCGAACCGTCTTTGCCATAAAAATATGTTCTAAGGTCAATAAGATGGAGGAATCCCTTAACGTTTCCGCCCTCGATCATCGGGATAAGAAGCGGACACACAGATACTCCAAATGTCTCTCGAAGACTGTCGAACACTCTGTCAAACTTTGCCTCAGGATCATCAAATTTATTTATAAAGAAAGATTTCGGAAGACCTGCTTCTGTTGCGTATTCCCAAGCTAACTCCGTGCCGACTTCAACACCGGATTTCCCGTCCACAACAATAAGTGCAGCGTCAGCGGCTTTGACCGACTGTTTGACTTCACCGACAAAATCGAGATATCCGGGCGTATCAATAACATTTATTTTTACCCCCTTGCTATAAACCGGCGCTATAGATGATGAGATCGACAGGCGGCGTCTGATCTCCTCAGGATCAAAATCGCAAACCGTGTTACCTTCAGCGGGTTTTCCAAGGCGGTCGGTACCTTTTGTGATATAAAGCATCGCCTCGGCAAGAGACGTTTTGCCTGAACCGCTGTGGCCAAGAAGGCAGATGTTTCTTATCTGATCAGTTGAGTATTTACTCATATTTCTTTACACTCCCATAGAATATATAATAGCGCGGATAACCGCATTTTACTAATTTCGAACCGATTTTATCCGGCAACTTATTTATTATACCATAAGATAATTTGCTTTTCAAGCCCCGAAAAAGAATATAATTATTTATCTGGTCTTTTTCCTGAAGATAAGCCATTTTATGAGCTTTACAAGCTCAGTTACTGGGATTATTATCAGTGCAAGACCGATCGAAATAAGATATTCTTTTATACTGATCGTGCTAAAACCGAACAAAGCGGAAATGCCGGGAATAAAAATCACGACGGCGGTAAGAATTAGCGCGGCAAGAGTTGTAAGGTATAGAAGAACATTGTGTGTTTTAAGCTTGAACAGGGATTTCCTGCTTCTCAGATTGAATGAATGGAAAATCTCAGCCATTGACATAGTAAGGAATGCCATAGTCATTCCGTCTGGGCTCTGAGCAATCTCCCATGCGCCGTTCTCGATAAAATGTCCGATAAAATAAGCGAGAACGGTAATGACAGAAAGAACTATTCCCTGATAAAATATGTCAAACCCTGCTCCTCCTGAGAATATTCCTTCATTCGAATCGCGCGGTTTACGTTTCATAACGTCCGGCTCTGCCTTTTCCGCACCAAGAGCGAGCGCGGGAAGCGAATCAGTCACGAGATTTATAAAAAGAATATGTGCAGGATTAAGTATTCTAAATCCAAAAAGAGTGGCCGCAAAAATCGAAACCACCTCGCTAAGGTTGGAGGAAAGCAGAAAATTGATACATTTGCAGATATTGTCGTATATTCTTCTGCCTTCTGCAACTGCGCTAACAATCGTCGCAAAATTATCGTCGGCAAGAATCATGTCAGCAACATTTTTAGTGACGTCAGTTCCAGTAATGCCCATTCCGACGCCTATATCAGCGGCTTTTATAGAGGGCGCATCGTTCACTCCGTCGCCGGTCATCGCTGTTATCATTCCGCGACGGCGCCATGCGTTAACAATCCTGACTTTATGCTCGGGTTGAACTCGCGCGTAAACGCGGTATTTATTTATCACAGCATCGAGCTCTTCATCGGAAAGATTGTTTAGATCCGCTCCGCGTATTGCCTGTTCTTCATTTTCAAGAATACCAAGCTGTCGTGCAATCGCCACAGCGGTAATTATGTGATCGCCGGTAATCATAATCGGACGGATTCCGGCATTCACGCAATTCTGCACTGCATCCTTTACCTCAGGCCTGATCGGATCGATCATTCCACAAAGGCCGACAAATACAAGCTCTTTTTCAAGCTTATCGGCATCAAATGATTCCGGGGTGGATTCGTATTTCCTCATGGCCAGGGCGAGTACTCGAAGCGCCTGACGGCCGAAATCACGGTTTTTAGAAATAAATCGTTCTCTGTCCGTTTCAGTCATTGGGTAAACTATGCCGTTTTCCAGAAAGGACACGCATCTCGACAGGATTTCATCGGGTGCTCCTTTTGTAAACTGAACAATTCCTTTAGGAGATTCGTGAACAGTGGACATCATTTTGCGCATCGAATCAAACGGAGCTTCTCCGATCCTTGGATATGAAGCAGAGAAAGATTCATAGTTGTTTCCGGAATCAAGGAAGAAATTTACCAGTGCACATTCAGTCGGTTCGCCCTCAGCGCGCCCGTCTCTGCCAGGCTTTGCATCTGAACAAAGCATCATTCCAAGCGAAAGAATATCTCTGTCTCCTTCGCTGTCAACGACAGTCATTTTGTTCTGCGTCAGTGTTCCTGTTTTGTCAGAACAAATGATCTGCGTGCAACCGAGAGTCTCAACAGCGGTCATACGGCGGATTATCGCGTTCTGAGCAGACATTTTCGTGACACCCATAGAAAGAACTATCGTTACAACGGCAACGAGCCCTTCCGGGATCGCTGCAACGGCAAGAGAAACAGCAATCATGAAAGTGTCTAGTATTGACGATCCGCTGAAATCGCCATTTCTTATAAGAGAAAACGCGAACATAAACACGCATATGCCGAGGACAAGAAACGTGAGTATCTTAGATAACTGAGCAAGTTTTTTTTGAAGCGGAGTCTGACCGTCCTCCGCCTGTGCGATCGCAGTCGCAATCTTGCCCATTTCAGTTTTCATACCGGTTTCGGTAACGAGCATTCTGCCGCGCCCATAAACCGCGCAGGATCCCATATAACACATATTTCGGCGATCGCCAAGCGGAACGTCGTCTCCGTGCCTAGGAGTAACCGTATGATCAAATTTGTTAATCGGCAGAGATTCACCCGTCAGAGCCGCCTCTTCTGTTCTTAGACTGACCGCCTCGATAAGTCTTCCGTCAGCAGGTATTGCATCGCCTGCTTCGAGAACCACGATATCTCCCGGTACAAGCTCCTCGCTTTTAACAACTGATAGCATTCCGTCACGTATAACCTTTGACGTTGCTGCAGACATTTTTTTTAGCGCTTCAATCGCCTTTTCAGCTTTGCTCTCCTGAACCACTCCGAGAACCGTATTGATTATTACAACGGTTAGTATAACAAACACGTCTGCGATTGACTCGTTCTGAAGTGCTGATGTTATCCCTGAGATCACAGCAGCGACAATAAGGATAATTACCATCGGATCAGCGATTTGAGCAAGTATTCTTTTAATAAGTGGCGTCTTTTTGCCTTCAGCAAGTCTGTTGGCTCCGAACTTTTCAAGTCTCAATTCGGCCTCTTCGGTGCTTAGACCACACTCTCTGTCAACACAGAACTGTTTAAGAACATTTTCTTTATCTGTCAGGTAGTATTTTTCTTCCGGCATTTTTTCCTCCGTCTGACGCTTTTGCACTGCATAAAAAAATGTGCGCGCGTCAAAAAATAGCGTGCACAGTCTCGTCAATTAAGTCTGGCCATCCGCTGTAGCGGCGTGCTGTTGGCTGGGACGCGTCCGATGCCGGACGCAGACTACTCCCCGTGTGGCATTATTTTATCACTCCTGCGAAACTTTGTCAAGTTATTATTGACATTTAAGCGCACGGGTGATATAATTTTCTCACCGGAGGTGATATAATGTTTGACTCTAAAAAAGCGATTGAAGCAACTGTAATGTGGATAAGAGATTTCTTTGAAATAAACGGACAGGGATGCAACGCGGTGATCGGCATATCGGGTGGAAAAGACAGTTCGATCGTCGCCGCACTTTGTGTTAAAGCACTGGGTAAAGACAGAGTAATCGGTGTCCTTATGCCGAACGGAATACAGCATGATATCGATTGTGCATATAAACTTGTCAGTCATTTGGGCATCCGCAGTTATGAGATAAATATTAAATCAGCGGTCGACGGTATAAAGGATGAGATATCTAAGGTACTTGAAATAACAGAACAATCGTCCAACAACCTTCCTCCGAGGATTAGAATGTCAACACTATACGCTGTTTCTCAGTGCCTGAACGGGCGTGTAGCGAACACTTGTAATCTGTCCGAAGACTGGGTCGGTTATTCTACACGATACGGAGATTCAGTCGGTGATTTCAGCCCCATATCGCATTTTACCGTAACTGAGATAAAAATGATGGGACATGAAATCGGTCTGCCGTACGATCTTGTAGAGAAAGTTCCAATAGATGGGCTGTGCGGCAAAACAGACGAGGACAATCTCGGGTTCACCTACGCAGTTCTTGACAGATATATACGCACGGGAGAGATTGACGATCCGATAATAAAAGAACGGATTGACAGGCTTCACAAAATTAATAGATTCAAACTCGAACTTATGCCGTCATTTGAATACATCCCTGACTAATAAAAGAACCGCTCGCGCGAGCGGCTCTTTTTTACTTTTTTTGTTTTTCAAAAAATGCCGAGACAAGAAATACAGCGGTGCAAAGAGTAACGCAGGCAGCAAAAGGTATAACAAAGCGTTTCAAATATCCGGTTCTGTCAAGCGAGATTTTTATGTCTGAATCCTCAAAAAAATCTTCAGCATCTTTCTCATCATCTGATTTAAGATGCTCAGCAACAACGTTTTCGTCTGTTTCAACAGACAGTTCTTTCCCCGCAAATAAACCTTCATCATATATAACACCGGTTGCACCGACCGGAAGCAAAATCATAATCGTGAGAACAAGACAGAAAATTTTAAGCTTTGCTTTCATGAGTTTTACTCCCGGAAGTATATGAAAAGACTGCGGCAATGGTTATCAGAACAAAAGCGGAGATAGTTGCCGGAGCTGAAAAATTGACTGATTTTTCAAAAGACAGGAAGCCGGAAATAAGATGTCCCGTGTACCCAGCCGCTATAAACGAAGCGAAACGCAGAGGAGCATGTCTTCCCGACCCGCACGTGACTGAAGCAGTTGCCGAAACAGTAATTCCAAGGCTGATCATCACAGCAGCGATCCTGAATAATCCTTCATTATTGAGTATCATCAACGAAAAAACTGTCAGCGACGCAAACACCGGGAAAAAAACGACATCAAAAGGAAATGAATTGTTTTTAAGGAAAGATCTGATAACAAAATAAGCAATGCAGGAAGCAAAGAAAAAAACAGAAGCAATAAGAAAGTCACGTCTGGTATAAACGCTTCGGAAGAACCCGTATGATTCGAAAGAAAAAGAAGCGAACACTGTACCTAAAATTGCGAGCAAAAACGGTAAAACAGGAAAAAGAAATCTGTTATTTCTGTCAGCCTTATCGGATAATATAGCAAAATCAGGAGAAGGAGTGAGCGCTGCACACAGTACAGCAACAAAAATCGCTATATATCCGTAAAACATATTAAATCTTCCGACCGCAAACCCCAGCACTGATGAACCAAAAATCAACGCGATCCCGTGCGGTCCGTTTTGTCTGATTACATAGCCGCCGACAAAAGCGTTGATCGCTCCTATTCCGAGCGCACAGAAGACAAGCTTGAAAGTTACACCCAAATTAATAGGAAGAGCAAATCCTATGCCAAGAAGCGCAACTCCAAGAATCACACCGTTTTTGTGCTTTGTAATCCTGTCGGAAACGACACCGAAAACAAGCGTTGAACAAACACACAAGAGATTATAAAGCAGAATAAGATATAGAAATTTATCATCGGTCACGTGCAGTTTTATCATGCCGTAAACCGCGGTATACGCTGACCATTCCGCAAAAAACTTCAATACGGAGCATGTTGCAAGGGACGAAGCACCGGATAGACCTTTGTCACTAAGATACTTTTTCATAAATGATTAACAATCCGATAACTGGTTCAAACCTCGTCAGCTTTAAGGATATCCGCTCCGACTCCACGGAGCTTTCCAACAATGTCAGAATAACCTCTTTCGATATGGTGGATATCTTCTATTTCGGTCACCCCGTCGGCGGCAAGCCCAGCAATTATCATAGCGGCGCCTGCACGGAGATCAACCGCCTTAACAGATGATCCTGACAGCTTTCCATGACCGGAAACAATAGCCGAACGTTCATTTATATGAATATCGGCACCCATTTTTTTGAGTTGTGTAACATATTTGAATCTGTTATTGTAAACTCCGTCGGTAATAATCGAAAGACCTTTGTCTGCCAGACACATAAGTGTGCACATCTGCGGTTGCATATCGGTTGGAAATCCCGGATAAGGAAGTGCACGAAGGGATATTGCCTTTAATCCGTCCCTGTATTTTACCTCGACAGATTCATCATTTTCAATAACTTCGACGCCGATCTGACGGAGTTTTTGGGTTATCGATTCAAGATGTTTAGGAATTATATTGTCTATAACAACATCGCCTTTTGTTGCCGCGGCAGCAACCATGAAAGTTCCGGCCTCTATCATATCAGGAATTATCGTATATGTGCAGCCGTAAAGCTTTTCAACGCCTTTGATTTTTATCGTATCAGTCCCGGCACCGGAAATGTTTGCACCACACGTATTGAGAAAGTTTGCAAGGTCGACAATGTGTGGCTCTCGAGCTGCATTTTCTATAACAGTCAGCCCGGGGGCCTTGACGGCAGCCAGCATAAGATTAATTGTTCCGCCAACGGTGTTTATATCAAAGCAGAACTCTGTATTGTGAATCCCGCCTGGTGCTTCGCCCTCTATGAGACCGTTTGATGAATCCACAAAAGCTCCAATCGCTTCAAACGCCTTGAGATGCTGATCAATCGGTCGTTCGCCAAAATCGCATCCGCCTGGGCATCCAACAGAAGTCCTGCCGAACCTTCCAAGCTCTGCGCCGGCAATATAATACGATGCTCTCATCTGACGCACAAGTTCAGACGGAGCCGAGCCGCATTTGATTTTGGTCGTATCTATTGTCACGGTGTTTTCTTGCCAGTTTTCTTCGATAACCGCACCCATCTGTGAAAGGATGCTCAGCGTAATCCTGACATCATCTATATCGGGCAGATTTTCAATTTCACATTTGTCTTCGGTGAGTATGCTTCCGATAAGAATCGGAAGTGCGGCATTTTTCATGCCGCTTATTTCTATTGTTCCTTTTAAAGGTTTCCCGCCTTTAATAATTATTTTTTCCATTATTTGTCCTGATTATCGGTATCGTCCCGACGGACGGAACCTAGATATTTTCTTGTTTCGGATACCATTTGCACAATCAGAAGAATTCCGTTGACAAATGAAAGAACAAAAACGCCGTCTGTCAAAGTGTCAGATACAGCAAAAGCAAATAGTATTACAGAAAATAAAACGCAGACAGCAAAATACGGAATCGCAAAAAAAGAACTTCCACCGCTATGAATGAAAAACCAGATAAACGAAATAACGGTAATAAGAGAAATGATTGCGTAATAAGCAATTCTGATTCCCGGTCCGGGCGATTCTGTTATAAAACTGAATGCAGGTATTAGAGAATAAAAAACAACGGCAGAAAGGATTCCGCAAATAATATAAAAGGCTTTCCCATTGCTGAAATCATTCTTGTCCATGCCTGCACCCGTATCGTTCACTGTATACTATTATATCACGCACAATTGCTTTTTTCAAGTTGATTTTTTTGTATTGAGAAACGATTGACAAGGTTTGAACAGTATGATATAATCCTCCTGCAAAAAGGAGAATTGGGTAATGACTCAGGATGAGATATTTAAACTGTTCAGGAATGGTCCGCGTCTGGAGACAGAAAGGCTGATACTCATACCACCTTCAAGGAAATATGTTTACGATATGTTCGAATACTGCAGGTTAAATGAAGTGACAGAATATGTCACATGGTTTCCGCATGAAGATATTTCTGTTACAAAAAAGTATGTTTCCGGGATATGCAGAAAAGCAAAACAAGGAAAAAACACAGAATGGTTTATTATTCACAGGGCAACCGGAAAAATGATCGGAACATGCGGTTTTGTTTCGCTTTACGCCGCAGACAAGCGAGGGGAAATCGGTTACGCAATGAATCCAAAGTTCTGGGGATTCGGATATATGACCGAGGCAACAAAAGAAGTTATACGTTTCGGATTCGAAAAAATCGGACTTGAACGGATACAGGCAAAACACGATTTACGAAACATCAGATCCGGCGCCGTAATGGAACGTGCCGGAATGACTCGTGAAGGAACACTCCGAAAATATCTAAATATCAAAGGACGTCAGTGTGACATAGCGATTTGTTCGATTATTCGTAAAACATGATTTCAAGTTATTTACAAAATGAAGCGTTTGTGATATAATAATATTGTTCCGCCCTTAGCTCAGCTGGATAGAGTATCAGATTCCGATTCTGAGGGCCACAGGTTCGAGTCCTGCAGGGCGGGCCATAAACCGTCCGGCGCGGAAAATCGCGCCGGACGGAATCAATTCGGGAGAAATATTATGCTTGTAAATCTGAATGATGTTCTAAAAAAAGCGCAGAAAGAACACTATGCTGTCGGCCTCTTCAATACAGTTGATTCTGATATGATCGAAGCTGCCGTCTCAGCGGCAGAGGAATTACGTTCTCCGATTATCATAGGAACTGCAGAATCGCTTCTTCCATACGGCGGGCTCGATCTTATGTCGCCGGCTATCATTAACGCAGCAAAAAGAGCAACGGTACCGGTTGTCGTTCATTTTGACCACGGCCTGACATTTGAAAACTGCATGAAAGCACTCAAAAACGGTTATTCAAGCGTAATGTTCGATGGTTCCGCAGGCGATCCAGCCGAAAACATCAGAGCAACATCTGAAATGGTAAAAATTGCCCATTCGTTCGGAGCTTCAGTTGAAGGCGAGATAGGGCACGTCGGACAGGCGGCTGACGGAGACGGAGAAGTGTCCGACAGCTACACAACACCGGAAGAGGCTGTTCGCTTTATTAATATGACCGGAGTAGATGCTCTGGCAGTTGCTATCGGGACCGCGCATGGAGTATACAAAACCAAACCTCATCTCGATACCAGAAGACTTGCGCTCATAAGGGAACAGGTTGAAACACCGCTCGTGCTCCACGGCGGTTCGGGACTGAGCGACGATGATTTCCGTGAGACAATAAAAAAAGGAATTGCAAAGATTAACATTTTCACAGATCTGTGTATTGCCGCTACCGACGCTTCTTTTAACGCTTCAAGCAATCCCGCGCCCGGAATGTACGGTTTTCTAGAGATGAGAAATGCAAGAGTAAAAGCAGTTAAACAAGCCATTATGAAGAAAATCATCCTTTTCGGCTCTAATGGTAAAGCTTAATAAATCTATATGATAAAGCGGCACCGAATCGTGCCGCTTTATCATTCGACCCACTCAAAATTGTCTTTTCCGGCGCCAAGTTCAAAATGGTATTTCGCAATCCCGAGGTCGGTTTTTGTGCACGGACCGAAAAGTGCTTTGGCCCGGACACCTCGATCGCCGATATATTCAAAATGGAATCTTTGTTGATTTATAGCTGTTGGTGCGAGGAGGACCGCATCCATGCCCTTAAGAAACCACTCCGGCGTTTCTGGACCGACTGACGCAAGTTTTTCAAGAGGCTTCGATCTATGAGGAACACCTTGATTTTCTCCGTATCCAAGAGCGATAACGTCATGAAGAACCATCCCGTCACTCGGCTTTGTAGGAATTGAGTTTTTTTCAAATGTTAGAGCGCACCAGCATGTGTTAAGCCCGATACTCTGTGCATAGAGGACGAGCCGTTCACCGTAATATCCGACCATCTCATCAGATCCCTTCGGTCCATAATACACAAAAAAGTTTTTGCATCCCGAAAAGCTTCCGTAATTCGGCCTGTTCCCCCGAAAAACGTCTGGACAATCGGTCACGAGTTTGAAATCAAGTCCTGAATCGCTGTTTATTCTTTTAATCTCCGCGTTAAGCGCTTCTGATGTTTCTTCATCTATCCTGCGGGAAGTAAATTTTCGAACTGAGTGACGGGAGCGCATTACATCCCATATATCTGCATTAATGTTCATTTCCGATTCTGTTGTTTCCTTCATTTTCAAGTTTTGCATGTTTTGCAAGTTTTGCAAGTTTTCGCGGCGGGATGGGCTTTTCGCTTATCTCTCCGGCTTTGTCAAGCGCGATTTTTGTCAGCATCGGACCGATAAGTTCATATACAAGGACAGCGAAAAGCGCAATGTTCCGTACTATAAGACCGCTTTCTCCGAGAGACATCGCAGCCTGGGACATCCCGAGTGCAACACCCGCCTGAGGAAGAAGAGTTATTCCAAGGTATTTTCGAACGTTCGGTTCACATTTCATAAACGATGATGATATACCCGCGCCGAAAAGCTTCCCTGCGGAGCGAAATACAATGAATATGACCCCCGCAATAATAACCTGCCAATTCCCGAAAACCGAAAAATCAAGTCCAGAGCCGCTTATAACGAAGAAAAGAACCATAAGAGGCCCTGTCCACCTGTCCATCCGTTCCATAAGCTCTTCTGCGAACTCACAGAGGTTGCAGAAAACGGTTCCAAGCATCATACAGACAAGCAGAGATGAAAAACCAATTTTTACGGGTCCGATACCGAACTCGAGCATAGAAAGTGCAACACCCAGGAAAACGAAACCGACGGTAATTCCCGTCCTTTTACTTCTTGAATGAAAAAACCGCTCAGTGAGATGAAACAGAAGTCCAAGCACTGTTCCGAGCAGAAGCGAGGCAACAACTTCTATTATCGGATTTACAATAACAGAAAAGACGTCAACAGAACCGTGCTCCATAGCCTTCGCAACACCGAATGAAACAGCAAATACAACAAGGCCGACTACATCGTCGAGCGCAACGACTGGCAAAAGCATTTCGGTTACGGGGCCTTTTGCCTTGTATTGTTTTATTACCATCAGGGTTGCCGCGGGGGCTGTGGCTGTTGCAATTGCGCCGAGAATGATTGCGGAAGAAAGAGACAATTTTTCGGGAATCAGAAAATGAAGCCCAATGAGAGCAACATCGACAAATAACGTTGCCGTAAAGGCCTGAAAAACCGCAACGACAAGCGCCTGTTTTCCGGTTTTTTTAAGATCGCAGAGCCTGAATTCACTTCCCATCGAAAAAGCAATAAATCCGAGAGCAGCATCCGAGATAACAGAATAACCCGATACTTCGGTCTCCGAAAGAAAACCCAAACCTGGAATTCCGAGACGTCCGAGGCAGAAAGGCCCAATAATAATACCCGCAACTAGATATGCCGTGACCGCGGGGAGATTTTTAAGTTTTGTAAGGCGGGACATCAGCAATCCCGAAAGCAACGCAACCGAAAGGGTCAGCAAAGTCTGCATTTCATATCACTTCTTTTCAGAGATTATTTCCCTACGCAGAATCTTTCAAATATTCTGTCGGTGATTTCAGACGCCGTTTCCCTGCCGTCTGTTTCGTTGAGCGCACTCTGTGCAACCTCAAGATCCATCGCACAAACATCGCGTCCGGCACCGTGGGAGAAACGTTCCAATGCTTCATAAACAATGGTACGAGCCGTCATAACTGCCGAATGCTGACGCGCATTTGACAGAACAGCATCTGTTGAAAAATCGATTTTATCGTTAACAAACAAATCAGAAATACCTTTTTTCAAATCTTCAATACCGCTTCCTGACAAAGCAGAGACCGGAACGATAAGATCAAAGAATTTCGGCAAATTCGGAACATGATATCCTTCCTTGTCAAGCTTGTTTACCGCAGCAACAAGAGTTTTTCTGTTTTTTTCTTTCAAATCTGCAAGCCAGTTTATAAGTTCAGCATCTGGGGCGTCGGGATCGCTTGATCCGTCGATCACCAGAATGATAAGCTCAGATTCATCAGCCGCCTTTTTTGCCCGTTCTATGCCAATACGTTCAATCTGATCGATAGGGGCACGTATTCCGGCAGTATCAGTCAGGCGAAGAACTGCGTGCCCCGCTGTGACTGTTTCTTCAAGAGTATCGCGTGTTGTTCCGGGAATATCTGTAACAATAGCCCTGTCAAATCCCGCAAGCCTGTTAAGCAAAGATGATTTACCGGCGTTCGGGGCTCCTATTATTGCAGTTTTTATTCCCTCTGTAACAGCCCTGCCAGATATGTAAGTTGAGGAAAGATCATCGATTTCAGAGCATATTTTCTTGACTTTTGATTTGAAATCTTCGTCAGAAATACTGCTCAGATCTTCATCAGGATAATCTGCCGAGACATATGCCTCAGCAAGGAGATCTGTTATCATTTCAGAAATACACGATATTCTACGGCTGAGTGTTCCGTTTATCTGTGAACGAGAGAGAAGAAGTCCGTCATATGAAACCGAGTCTATTGCATCTGCAACTGCCTCGGCCGAAGTTAAATCGATCTTACCGTTCAGGTATGCCCTTTTGGTAAATTCTCCGGGACCGGCCGGTTTAGCCCCAGCACTTAACAAAGCGGTAAGAACTGTTTCTGTCAACAGAATTCCACCGTGTACCGATATTTCAACAACATCCTCTCCGGTGTAAGAATGCGGTGAACGGAAAACCGTAGCCAGGCAGTCATCGACTGGCTTTCCATCAGAGTAAACTGTTCCGAAAACTGATTTTGCGCTTTCAACCGAAGAGATTGGTGCACCAGATTTCGGGAAAAAAACTTTTTCTGTAACAGAAACAGCATCCGGTCCGCTTATACGAAGAACAGCTATTCCGCCTTTTCCTCTAGGTGTAGATATTGCCGCGACGGTGCTGTCGAACGGATTATATTTCTTCTTCATAGTTACTCAAGTTCAAAGGCTCCTGTATAGAGCCGGTAATAAACACCTTTTTCTGCGATAAGCTTTTCGTGGCTTCCACGTTCAATTATTTCACCATGATCAAGAACCATTATTACGTCTGAATTCATTACTGTGGAGAGTCGGTGAGCTATAACAAAGACCGTTCTTCCCTCCATAAGCTTGTCCATGCCGCGCTGAACTATGGCTTCGGTTCTTGTATCGATAGACGAAGTCGCCTCATCAAGTATCATGACTGGCGGATCGGCGACCGCAGCTCTTGTAATAGCAATAAGCTGACGCTGACCCTGCGACAAATTTGAGCCGTTAGCAGACAGCATTGTGAAGTATCCGTCAGGCAGGCGAGTAATAAAATCATCAGCACCGGCAAGCTTTGCGGCCGCTATGCATTCTTCGTCTGTCGCATCAAGACGCCCGTAGCGGATATTTTCCATGACTGTACCTGTAAACAGACTCGTATCCTGTAGAACTATACCGAGTGAACGCCTGAGATCTGATTTTTTTATTTTGTTTATATTTATCCCGTCGTATCTAATTTTCCCGTCGGCAATGTCGTAAAAACGGTTTATTAGATTTGTGATCGTGGTTTTCCCTGCACCTGTCGCCCCGACAAAGGCAACCTTCTGGCCTGGTTCGGCGTATAACGTTATATTTTTAAGTACCGGCTTGCCGGGAACATATTCAAAATCAACGTCAGTCAGACGTACGTCTCCACGCAACTCTGTAAACGTGATGGTGCCATCTTCCCTGTGCGGATGTTTCCACGCCCAGTGTCCCGTTCTTTCAGATGACTCACTGACTGTCCCGTCGGCATTGATTTCAGCGTTTACTAGCATGACGTATCCATCATCGCTTTCAGGCTCAACATCTATCATATCAAAGACGCGCCCGGCACCTGCAAGCGCGAGAACTACTGTATTTATCTGTTGAGCTATCTGATTGACATTGCCTGTAAACTGCTTTGTCATATTGAGAAACGGTACTACGATTGCGACAGTGAACGGCATTGCCGCGAACGAGCCGGACTGAAAAAGCCCTCCGAAAGAAATATTCGGTACGCTACCGAGCAGGAAAAGCCCTCCGACAGTGGCTCCGATGACATAAAGAACGTTTCCAATGTTCATTATAATAGGACCGAGACTGTTCGCATATGCGTTTGCTCTAAAGGAATCCTCGTAAAGCTGTTCGTTTACTTTTTCAAATTCTTCTATCGAACTTTTTTCATGCCCAAAGACCTTTACGACCTTTTCTCCGTTCATTATTTCCTGAACAAATCCCTCTGTCTGACCGACAGATTTCTGTGTACGAACGAAAAATTTTGCTGAACCGCCACCGATTACGCTAGAAACATATACCATAACAACAACTCCGGCAACGACGAGAACAGTCATCCAGACTGAATACCACAGCATAATGCAAAATACTGACAGCACAATGACCGACGCGGCAAGTGCAGTTGGCATTGCCTGCGTGACCAGCTCGCGAAGAGTGTCAATATCATTTGTATAGCAACTCATAATGTCGCCATGTTTGTGAGTGTCAAAAAACTTAATCGGCGCGTTCTGCATACTCCCAAACATTTTTTCTCGCATCCTGCGCAAGAAATCCTGTCCAATATACGCAAGAAGCATTCTGTAAGTGGTCAGAGATGTTACGGAAAGAAGATAAAGTCCAATCAGTATAAGAACCTTAGGGATTATAATCTCCGCTGCCGCCATCCAGTTTGTGTCACCTCTGTCGAGATAATCCTCTGCTACTGCAAGTATCTGCTGATTAAATATTGCAGGAACGGATGAAATCACTGAGGTAAAAACAATACATACACAGGTCAGAGGAACAAGGACAGGATAGCTTCTGAATAGTTCCTTTATTACTCTTCCAAGCGTATGAAAATCTATTCTTTTTCTTTCACGCTTCTTCATTTCTGCCCCCGTCATCCTTCACTCCGGACGTTTGCTGTTCGAATATTTCCCTGTAAATATCGTTTCTTTCAAGAAGCTCATCATGACTGCCTGAATCTGCGATTCTTCCTCCGTCAAGGACAACTATCAGATCTGCGTCCATAACAGAAGAAACGCGCTGAGCGATAATAATCTTTGTAGTTTCAGGAATATAATTGGCAAATCCTTCACGTATGAGTGCATCTGTATGCGTATCAACGGCAGATGTACTATCATCAAGAATTAGAATTTTCGGTTTACGTAAAAGTGCGCGCGCTATGCAAAGCCTCTGTTTCTGTCCTCCTGAAACGTTCGTTCCACCCTGCTCAATATGGGTTTCATATCCGTCTGGAAAAGACATTATGAAATCATGAGCCTGCGCCAGTTGACATGCTGCCACGATGTCGCTGTCCGACGCGTCCGGATCTCCCCATAGCAGATTTTCACGGATAGTTCCCGAAAAAAGAAGATTTTTCTGAAGAACCATCGCTATACCTTTTCTCAAGACTTCTAGATCGTAGTCCTTAACGTCTATGCCGCCGACAAGAATTCTGCCCTTCGTAACATCATATAGCCGCGGAATAAGCTGCACAAGCGTTGACTTTGAACTTCCAGTTCCACCGAGAATTCCTACAGTCATTCCGGATCTGATTTTAAGATTGACCTCGCTAAGTGCGTCTCGCTCAGCGCGTGACGCATATTTGAACGAAACATTTTCGAATAATACTGATCCGTCAGCAATTTCCTTAACCGGATTTACGGGATTTTTGATAGCTGGGACTTCATTCAGTACTTCGACGATACGTTTTGCGGATTCGGAAGCAATCGTCAGAATGACAAAAATCATTGAAAGCATCATAAGCTGCATCAGGATTTGCATACCGTAAGTCATAATAGCTGATATATGTCCCAGATTAAGAACGGTCCCTCCTGAGCTGATAATAAGCTTGGGACCCATTATCAGAATAAACGCCATATTGCCGTAAATGCAGAGCTGCATGAGAGGAGAGTTCCACGCGATAATCTTTTCTGCTCTTGTAAAATCCGCGCGAATGCTCTCAGACGCACGTGCAAACTTTTCTTTTTCATATTCTTCACGCGCAAAACCTTTGACAGTCCTCATGGCCATAACGTTTTCCTCGACAGCTTCATTAAGTTTGTCGTATTTTCTGAAAACGGAACGGAAAGCAGGAAGAGCCCGCGAGCCTATGAAAAAAAGACCGCCCGCAAGAAGAGGAATAATAACAACAAAAGAAGTTGCCATTGCTCCGCCCATAATATATGCCATAACAACGGCAAAAACAAGCAGCATAGGAGCGCGTACGGCAGTTCTTATAAGCATCATAAAGGCCATGCGAACATTTCCCACATCGCTCGTCATTCTTGTCACAAGCGAGCTTGATGAGAAATTGTCAATATTCTCAAATGAAAAAGTTTGAACCTTACTGAAAATATCATGTCTTAAATTTTTACCAAAACCGGCCGAAGCTTTAGCACTTGTATATCCCGCAAGAGCGCCGCAGGCGAGGGAAAGTACCGACATAAGAAAAAGCAGCAGACCGATTTTTATGATATCTGACATTACTGCACCGGCTTTGATGCTGTTTATCATATCAGCAGTGATAAACGGCATCGCCGCCTCGAGAACCGCCTCGAGCATTATGAAAAAAAGCGTAAGAAAAACGGGTTTTCTGTATTCTCTTACGCTTGCAAAAAGTCTTTTAAACGATTTAATCATGCGTGTCTCGCCTTAGGACAAGTCCCTTTTAATTTAACATATTATACACCTCAGCACGCTTTTTTTCAATACCGGCGCAAGCTGTTTATAAAGACGCATGTGTAAATTTTCTGTTATGTATTGATTTTTTAATTTGTGTGTTGTATAATAATAAAAGATAGAAGAGGGAGAGTTTATTCAAGTTAATGATTTTTTGTAATATCAAAAAAAAGATAGTCACAGCCGGGATAATCATTTTCATACTATTGTTATCATCTTGTGGAAAGGACGCTTTTGTTCCAGTCGGTTATATGAGAATATCAGATGATACCGCAGATTACAGATTTTTCGTTCCGGACAGCTGGACAGAGGTAAATGATGGGATAATTTGCGGAGCTTATGTCTCCGCAACTGACCGCTCAAGCGTCACTTTCACCGCATTTGAGATCAACCGTGCCGCTTTTTTCGCAACAATTGGAGAAACCGGCGACAGTGTAGCCGAAACGTCAGAAATTACCGTCTCAGAGACCGAAGATTCGGAAAACACCCGGCTTGTCACTTCCGAAGACTTCTGGAAGTATTACGAAAAAGAGTTCGCGGATAATCTTGGCGACATTGATTATATCAATTACGGAACTAATCTTCTGATTTCCGGCATTGAATCTAAAAGATACGACTATACTGCTACAGTCAGTGGGACAAAATACCGCTTCACGCAAACCGTAACCGTGCGGAACGGAACAGTTTACATAATGACATTCACAACAACTCCCGATCTGTTTGAAGATCATTCGGACAGTATTGACGGAATGATCGGATATATTGAGATAAAGTAATGACCGAAGCATATTTCGACAATGCCGCAACGACCCCTGTCTCAGTTGAAGCCGCCTCGGCAATCGCGCTGGCATTGACCGAGGAGTGGGGCAATCCTTCTGCGGCAAACGGCAGAGGAACGGCTGCAAGACGACTTCTTGACGCATCGAGAGCCGAGGTTATGAAGTCTATCGGCGCAAAATCAGGATCGCTCGTTTTCACCAGCTCGGGAACAGAATCTGACAATCTTGCCATACTCGGCTACCTTACAGCAAAAGACAGAACCCGTAGCGGCAAAAAAAAAATAATTACAACTGAAGACGAGCATCCGGCAGTTATGTCGGCATTCAAGAAAGCGGCAAAGCTAGGATTTGAAACTGTTTTTCTTTCGGTTAAAGGCGGGATTATCGATTTTGACGAACTTTGTTCCCATCTAGACCAAAATGTGTCGATTGTTTCGGTAATGCTTGTTAACAATGAGACCGGTGCAATGTATCCGCTCGGTGAAATATCAAACCTGGTCAAAGATAGATGTCCATCAGCGGTTGTGCATACAGATGCTGTTCAGGGATATATGAAAACAGACTGTTCTCCGGGAGGCACAGGTTGCGGTCTTATTTCTGTCAGCGGTCACAAAATCGGCGGCCCGAAAGGCGTTGGTGCTCTCTGGATCTCCGATGAAATTATCAAATCGCGTGACATCTCGCCGCTAATCTTTGGCGGTGGACAGGAATCTGGTCTGAGATCAGGCACCGAAAACATGCCGGGCATTGCCGGTATGGCAGCCGCTGCCGCGTCATATAAATCCAACGGAAACGTTGAAGAAATAAGAAAAGCGATTATTTCTTCCCTTCCGGAAGGTTTCGAAACGAACGTTCCTGCTGGCAGGTATATTCCACACATACTCAGCATTTTCTGCGCGGGAATTAAAAGCGAGGTGCTTGTAAGATTTCTCTCAGCTCGTGGAGTATATGTATCATCTGGGTCAGCCTGCTCTTCAAAAAAGCTTAAAACAAGCCGCGCGCTGACAGCATTCGGACTGTCCGACAAAAGAGCCGACTCGACGATCAGAATCTCGATCTCAGAAAAAAACACTGTAGCAGAGGCGAACATACTTATAGAATCGCTTAACGATGCAAAACGTGAACTGATTATTCGCAGATGAACATATTTAATTACAGACAGATTATTAAAAACACAGCTTTCGACCTATCAAGCCTTTCCGGCAAAAGAGCGGATGTCCTCGGATTCGGGGTATCAAACATCCCTCTCGTCGGTTTCCTGCTCGAAAGTGGCGCCTCGGTAACAGTTCATGACAGAAAGGATGTCTCGCAACTTGGAGAAAAAGCAGCTGTTTATGCTGATAAGGGTGTAAAGTTCGTTTGCGGTGAAGAATATCTTTCGGAAATAGAAGGCGATTTTATTTTCCGTTCTCCCGGAATCAGGTTTGACGAGCCTCATATTTTAGAAGCAGTAGTGAACGGAGCTGTTCTTACCTCGGAAATGGAATTATTTTTCGATCTGTTTCCCGGAAAGATCGTTGGAGTGACAGGTTCCGACGGCAAAACGACAACAACAACCCTGTTGCATCTTTGCCTTTCAGAGCGATTCGGAGCCGAAAACGTTTTCGTCGGCGGTAATATAGGCAGACCGCTCCTGCCACTGGTCGGTTTTATGAGCGAAGAATGCTGGGCAGTTGTTGAACTTTCTAGCTTTCAGCTTATGACGATGAAACGCTCTCCGGATATCGCAATTATTACTAATATTGCCCCTAATCATCTCGATTATCACAGAGATATGGCCGAATACATCGAAGCAAAAACAAACATTTTCAGACATCAAACTTACGGACGAACAGTCCTGAATTCACGCAACGATATAACAAAAAGTCTATCTCCGCTTGTTCCAGATAATTCTGAACTTCTTTATTTTGCCGGATCCGGCACATATGACAGCGACGGAATTATATACCGCGAAGGAAAACCGTTTTTCGGCACAGATGAGATTCTTATTCCAGGGCGGCACAATGTCGAGAACTTCGAAGGTGTCATAGCGGCGATAGGAGACATAGTACCGTGCGATACAATCAGAAATATCGCAAAAACTTTTAAAGGCGTTCCACATAGAATCGAGCTTGTAAGAGAACTCGAAGGAGTGAAATACTACAACAGTTCGATAGACAGTTCCCCAACAAGAACCGCGGCAGCGCTCCGCTCGTTCACTCACAATGAAAAACTGACAGTCATTTGCGGCGGTTACGACAAGCACATTCCTTTCGAACCGCTTGCAGACGTTCTTTGTGAAAGAGCGTCGCGCGTTATTTTAACAGGTGCGACAGCCGGAAAGATTTTAGCAACGCTTGAGGCCCGGACGGACAGACCGGATATTATTCTTGAACCTGATTTTGACCGTGCGGTTCTTAAAGCCTCGGAATTATCTCTGCCTGGCGAAATAGTTATCCTTTCACCTGCATGTGCAAGTTTCGATTCTTTCAGAAACTTTGAGGAACGCGGAAACAGATTCAGAAAGCTGGTAAACGGACTTGAAAAGTAATCTCGAAAAAGAGATCAGAATAAAGCGTGACAACGTAGACTATATTATTTCTTCTCTTTTGAAACCGCGTTCAGAAAAAGCATATAAAGGTGATTTCGGCAAGCTCGGTATCATTGCCGGCTCGGATAGTTTCCGAGGGTGCGCCTCGCTTGCATGCAGAGCGGCGCTTAGGGCTGGCGCAGGGATTGTTAAACTTATTTCAACAGAAAAAGTCTGCAGTACAGCGGTCGCGTCAAACCCTGAAATTACGCTTCAGGTTACAAACAGAACAGAAAGCGGCGGCATCAGCCGAGCCGGAATATCATCGTCGATCAAAGGAACAACTACTGTACTTGCCGGTTGCGGAATGACGATCTCCGCAGAAACTCTCGGCATCGTTCTTGATGTTCTTTCGTCCGGAATTCCGACTGTTCTTGACGCAGATGCTCTGAATTCGCTCGTTGAAGGTAGTGAAGTTGATTCTCTGTCTGGGACCAATACGATTGTTACTCCGCACGTAGGAGAAGCTGCGAGACTTGTCGGATGCTCCGCAGGAATGATAAAACAGAACCTGGCTGAAACATGCAGACGGTTTGCTGCGACTCACCGATGCATAGCAGTGTTCAAGGATTATATAACCGCCGTTTCTGACGGTGACACGTTAGCTCTGCTCGATATACCCAACGGAGGCATGGCAAGAGGAGGTTCCGGTGATGTTCTTGCAGGAGTGATAGCGTCATTCAGGGCGCAGGGATACGAGCCTTTCGACGCGGCGCTGCTTGGCGTCTGCCTTCACGCAGTGGCTGGTCTCAAAGCATTTAAGATACACGGCAACGGAATGCTACCGTCTGACGTTGCAGACCTGATTCTAAATGAAAAATGGTGACAGGATTGGAAAATAACGATTTTTACAATTCAATAAGCGAGATATCGCAAAACGATCTTGGAAATTCTCCAAAAAAGAAAGTGCCTTTATCCTCGATAGCTCGGTATCTCATGCTGATCATATGTCTTGCAGCATTCTCAGTCAGCATGTTTTTTGTCATTCGTAGCCTTGTTTATTACGTAAAAGCTGATGACGAGTACGGCGATGTTGAAAAGCTCATCGATGCAGGCGGACTCGAGCCGATGTTTCCATCCGCGGAGTGCGAAGTTACACCCGACTATGAGCAGTCACAGACTATCGATCCGGATTCGATAAAAAGCCATGAGACGAGAGTAATTGACCGTGAGTATGAAAAAAAGCGCAACGAACTCGCGGCTCTGAGAAAAAAATACCCTGCGCTCTACGGATGGATAAAGGTCCCCGGGACAAATATCAATTATCCTATTGTCCAAGGCTCCAATAACACCTATTATCTTACTCACTCATATACCGGTGCCTACCTTCTTGCGGGTGCAATCTTTGTCGACTACAGAAACGACAAATACGTGCTCGACAACAAGAATCTAGTTATTTACGGCCACCATATGGATGCTAATCTCATGTTCCACGCGCTGGATAACTACCTTAAAGAGAGTTTCTTCAAGGAAAACAACAAAATAATCATTTACACGGTAGACGGAAAATACACATATGAAATAGTTTCTGTCTATAATACGGACAAATATTATAATTATATCAGGACATCATTTTTCTCAGACAGTTCTTTTCTCAGTTTCGCCGAGGAAATGATATCGAACTCTATTCACAAAAGCAACAGGGTCCCGCTTGCCACGGATTACATGATTACACTTTCAACATGTTCAAACAGAGCCAGGAACGGAAGACTATCTGTTCAGGGTATTCTGATTGACGTTTACGAATGATCCCTTGGGAGGATTTATCTTGTCAGGCTTCAGAAATTTTTTGATGACTTTTTTCATCGCAGCAATAATTTTCGGGCTCATAGCGTTCGGTCTTGTAAAGTTTTCGGAAAAGGCGCTCAGTATCGGTGCCGACCCTTATTCTACTGAAACTGCCGTACCGGGAGAAGACACAAAACTGCCGGATAACGAAAACCGCGATCTCTCGTCTCTTACAGGAAACAGTTTCACTATGCTTTTTATCGGAACCGATTATCTGCCGTCGGTATTCAGCGATTATACTCTGCCGGAAGGTGCCGTCGACAAATACGGTTTCCCGGCTGAAAAACGCAAAGTAAACGCAGACCTAATTATTCTCGTGAGAGTAGACAAAGAAACCGGGAACTGTGTTAGTTGCGCCGTGCCTGCCGAGACACGCATCAGTGTCGGAGGGCTGACAATGAAACTCGGCGAACTCTATTCTGCCAAAGGTATAAACGCTCTTGTTGAAAAGGCCTCGTCTCTTACTGGCCTCCCAATTGACTATTATGCCGTTATCTCCGCTGAGCAGTTCAAGGGTCTGATAAATGCCATGGGTAACGTAACATATTACGTGAGCACCGCTATGAACTATGTTAATGAAGAGCTTGGAATGAATATTAGTCTTAAAAAGGGATCACAGAAACTAAACGGTCAGAAAGCTCTCGATATGCTGCGGTTCCCCGCATATTCAGACGGAGAGGTATCAAGGCGAAAATGTGCAGTCGGATTCCTTCAGAAACTGTTTCAAACATGGCTCCTAAGTTCTAACGAATCCAAAGCGACTGAGTTGTACAACAAATATATAGGTTATTTTGACACGTCAACGCTTACTCTGTCTGCTGTGACCGCAAACGCGGATCTGATTTTCTCTTACTCTCGAATGAATCAGATCACATACGCATATCCCGGTTCAGCCACAGAGATAGACGGAGAAACATATTTTTCTGCAAATGTTGGCGTTGCGACAGATTATTTTTCAAAATACAAATATCAGGGATAAAGGTAATCAAATGCTAAACACAGAAAAGAAAATGGACGAAATCGTGGCTTTCTGCAAGAACAGGGGATTTGTTTACGCGGGATCCGAAATATACGGCGGGCTTGCAAACACATGGGATTACGGACCGCTCGGCGTTGAACTCAAAAACAATATTAAAAATGCCTGGTGGAAAAAATTTGTCCAACAGAATCCGCTGAACGTTGGTCTCGATGCAGCTATACTTATGAACCCAAAGACATGGGTTGCCTCGGGACATCTGGGGGGGTTTTCTGACCCGCTAATGGATTGCCGTGAATGCAAGGAGCGATTCCGCGCAGACAAGCTCATTGAGGACTGGACAGCTGAACACAATATTGATCTTAAAAAACCGATCGACGCCTTTTCGCAGTCTGAAATGAAACAGTTCATAGAAGAAAACAATATCCCCTGCCCTTCATGCGGAAAACATAATTTCACTGATATCAGACAGTTCAATCTTATGTTCAAGACTTTTCAGGGCGTGACTGAAGACGCAAAGAACACGGTATATCTCCGCCCGGAAACGGCACAGGGCATATTTGTCAATTTCACAAATGTTCAGCGCACCTCCAGAAAAAAGATCCCGTTCGGTATCGGACAGATCGGAAAATCATTCAGAAATGAGATCACCCCAGGCAATTTCATTTTCCGCGTGCGTGAGTTTGTACAGATGGAACTCGAATTCTTCTGCGAACCCGACACAGATCTTGAATGGTTTTCATACTGGAGAAGTTTCTGCCGTGATTGGCTCATTTCCCTCGGCATGAAGGAATCATCGCTCAGATTACGTGATCATGACCCTGAAGAACTCTGTTTTTATTCAAAAGCAACGACAGACTTCGAGTTCCTTTTCCCGTTCGGCTGGGGAGAATTATGGGGTGTAGCAGACAGAACCGATTATGATCTGAGGCGTCATATCGAAGAGTCCGGGAAGGATCTTACTTTTTTTGACGAGGAAAAGCATAAAAGATATATCCCTTATGTTATAGAGCCGTCGCTGGGCGTCGAACGTTCTTTTCTCGCATTCCTTTGCGACGCATACGACAGAGAGATTGTCGATCCGGTTAAAAACGACGTGCGCACAGTGCTCAGGATACATCCGTTCCTTGCACCGTTCAAAGCTGCAGTGCTGCCACTTTCGAAGAAACTATCAAAGGAAGCTATGAGCGTTTACAACAATCTTGCAGAGCTCCTCGATATGCCTGTCGATTTCGATGACGCAGGCTCAATCGGAAAAAGGTACCGTCGTGAAGATGAGATAGGAACTCCTTTCTGTATTACAATAGATTTCGACACATTCGGTGATGAAGAAAACGGCACCCAAGGTGACGGTTGCGTGACTGTGCGCGACCGAGACTCTATGGAACAAGTGCGCATACCCGTTTCCGATGTCAGCGGTTATATCGCAGAACGCTGCAAATTCTGAAAACAGAAAATAAAAAACCGGATGGGACATCCGGTTTTTTATTTCATGTTAATCTCATCTATCTCAGCCAGGCGGTACGGATCAGACAGAATGCGTAGCGGTATTCTTGCTGTGGCGCCGCATATGGGACACTTCAGCACCGCGTCATCACCGTCGCAGTTCATCTCAGGCTCTGTGCAGACTCCGCAAAAACATTGAATAGCTCCCTCGGGGATAAGAGATTTTACAAGGAAATTTAGTGATGTGATCTCTTCAGGACTCAGAGCAGAACGGCTTTCTTCATATGCAGAACGCGCCTCAAAAAAGCTTTCTGGCGTCTCAAAGCCGGCGTCCTCGACAGCGGCGCGGAAGCTTACATCGGTTTCACGTGCTGATGATTCCACATCATCGCGCGAACCGGCAAAGCCGATCCCAAGACCTGTCATTGGGCAGTTCATGACAACGGTTCCGCCGAAATCATTTTCAGATGAGACGCTGTATTTATGTGTTTCGCCGCAAATAAAGCACGGAACAGTAAAACAGTATACGCCGCCTTTTTTTTCGATTCTGAGCGGTATTTCGTCCTTTTTATCACGACAGCCGCAGCGAAGCGTGAACATGTCACCGCTCAGCGAAAGCGCTCCGTCGGGACCTGTGACAGTCCCACCGCAAAAAGGACATTTATATCCGACAACGGTTTTAATTCCGTTAAGCTTCATTTCTGACCCTCTTTTCGGCCCCGCTCAGCCGAATTTCTCTTTCAAAACCATCGTTCAGGAATGCAATGCAGGTGTCAATTTTTTTCCCGTCATGCAGTATTTCAAGAGTCATTTCTTCTGAATCGGGATCAACCCCCTCGAAAACAACACGGAAATGACGATACATAACAGCGGATGCCGAAACCAAGGCTACTGGTTCCAATTTCTGACCTTCATCTGAAGCGAGGACAAAACTGATTTTCCCGTCATCCAGTTCCGGATGAGAATTAGCGTTGAAATATACCGAGATTTGGAGACCTGATGTTTCGCGGGTCATAAGAACCCTTGTCGCATGGAACGGTTTGTCAAGTTCTGTCGTATTATAAACGTTACGCTCGTAAACATGAGGTTCTCCGCCCGATGCATCTGATGCGGTCTGTGTCATATAATATCTTCTTACAGAAGCTGGGCCGCGCTGCCATATTACACGCAGACAAAGCCATGCAAAGACCGAAACGCAAACAGCTATAAAAAGCCATTTGATCACCTTGCCAGCGATTAAAAGCCCTTTTGGCGTCAGACTTATGTTTTGTTTCTGTTCGTTCATTTTAGAAATGTGTTATAGCGTCGAAAACGGATTTTACGGGAATAAGCTCAATCTCAAAATCCAACTGTCTGAGTTTATTTTCACCGATGTTTCTTGACGGAATAATAATCTGAGAGAATCCGAGACGTTCAGCCTCCCTGACTCTCTGCGCCGCGCAGGACACGGCGCGGCATTCACCGGACAGGCCGATTTCACCGACAGCAACTAGCCCGTTGCCGAGCGGCCTGTCTTTCAGGCAGGATATAAGCGACATAGCCGCCGCGAGGTCTGCAGCAGTATCGTCAAGACGAAGACCGCCGATGACATTAAGATAACAGTCACAGGCGGAAAATCTGAGCCCTAGTCTTTTCTCAAGGACAGCGAGCAACATATAAAATCTGTTATAATCTATTCCGTTGGATGTCCTTTTTGGTGACGGATATACGGTGGGAGCAGTGAGTGCCTGTATTTCTGCAATGATCGGCCTAGTTCCTTCTATAACACACACAGCACAATTGCCTGAAACGTCTTTTGGCCTACCGGAAAGAAGCGCTTCGGACGGGTTAACGATTTCGGCCAGACCTCGGTCGGTCATTTCAAAAACGCCGATCTCATTAGTTGGACCGAAACGATTCTTTTCCGCTCTGATTATTCTGTATGTCCC
>JAEEGL016793933.1_pt1 | contig 37157 bp, 38 predicted proteins | sample 9134231 | NCBI WGS metagenome assembly JAEEGL01 (sample SAMN16246548, study PRJNA631951) | gut metagenome | biome: gut microbiome; feature: rumen; material: fiber-attached | host: Bos | place: Iran: Karaj | collected 2018-10 | reverse complement strand
GGCGGCGTCAATGAGACGATCACTGTCCGCCGCATCGCCTACAACGTAGGCTATGAAAAAGTGTTCCCGATCCATTCCCCCAACGTCGTCTCCATTGATACGATTCGGCGCGGCAAGGTTCGCCGTGCGAAGCTGTACTATCTGCGGGACAGAGTCGGCAAGCAGGCGAAGGTCAAGGAAAAACTTTAAGCAGACAATCGGGGGTGCTGACAGCGCCCCCTTTTGTTTTCGGGAGGTATGCCCTTATGGAAGACAGGCAGCCGGCGCCTGAAGAGAAGGCGAAGGATACCGCGCCTGAAGAAAAGACAAAAGATGCAGCGCCTGAAAAAAAGGAAAAAGACCCCAAAGGCAATGCGTATGACTGGATCGAAAGCCTGGTGACGGCCATCGTCGCCTGCATCATCATCTTCCTCTTCCTCTTCCGCGTGGTGAACGTGCAGGGAACCAGCATGGTGCCGACCCTACGGGAATCGGATAAGATCGTCATCTCCCGCCTGGCCCGCAACTACAAATACGGGGATATCGTGGTGCTCACCAAGATCGCTTTCGACGACGAGAGCATCGTCAAGCGGGTGATCGCCACGGAAGGCCAGACCATCGACATCGACTTTGACGAGGGCATCGTCACGGTGGACGGTGTCGTCCTTCAGGAGCCTTATATCGCGGAAAAGACCAGGCGGCAGATGGATTTCCACGGGCCGGTAACGGTGCCGGAGGGGTGTATCTTCTGCATGGGGGACAACCGCAACGCCAGCACCGACAGCCGCCGCAGCACGATCGGGATGATCGACACCCGCTGCGTCCTGGGGCGGGTTGTCCTCCGCCTTTGGCCCCTGGACAAAATCGGGACGGTGAAGTGATGCGGGACCAGGCCATGAATGTCAACTGGTTCCCGGGCCATATGACGAAGGCTCTGCGGAACATGGAAAGCGACCTGAAGCTGGTAGACTGCGTCTGTGAGATCACCGATGCGCGGATCCCCCGTTCCAGCCGCAACCCTGCTCTGGATGAGCTCCTGGGGCGGAAACCCCGGCTCATAATTCTAAACCGGGCTGACCAGGCGGACCCTGCCGTGACCCGTCGCTGGATCGACTTTTATCGTGCCCAGGGTATGGAAGCCATGGAAACGGACAGCCGCAGCGGCAAGGGTGTGGATCGCTTTCCTCAGGCTGTCCGCAGCCTCCTGCATGAAAAGCTGCAGGCCCTGGAAGCAAAGGGGCAGGGCAGCCGTCCTCTGCGGGCCATGGTGGTGGGCATCCCCAACGTGGGGAAATCCACCTTCATCAACAAAGCCGCCGGACGGAAGGCTGCCGCCGCCTCAGACCGGCCCGGCGTCACCAGAGGCAAGCAGTGGGTCACCGTTTCCCGCGGCCTGGAGCTGCTGGACACCCCCGGCGTCCTTTGGCCGAAATTCGACGATCCCGTGATCGGGGAGCATCTGGCTTTTACCGGGGCGGTGAAGGATCAGATCCTGGATACGGAAGAACTGGCCTCCCATCTCCTGTCTCTGCTGGCTGCTATCGCGCCCTTATCTCTGGCGGAGCGGTATAAGCTGACGGAAACGGCGGGGCCGCAGGGCTGGGAGCTCCTGGAGGCTGCAGCGAAAAAGCGGGGCTTCATCGTTTCCCGCGGGGAAGCGGACACCCTTCGGATGGCGAACATCCTCCTGGATGAATTCCGGGCCGGGAAGCTGGGGCGTCTGACCCTGGAGGAACCGGAATGCTGAAGCCGGAATCAGAACTTGGACTTGTCTGCGGCATCGACGAGGCGGGCAGAGGCCCTCTGGCGGGACCGGTCTATGCTGCCGCCGTCATCCTGCCGCCGGATTGGGAACCGGAGGGGCTGAACGATTCCAAGAAGCTGAGCCCAGGGCGCCGCGATGCCCTCTATGAGGAAATCACGGCGAAGGCCGCCTGGTCCGTGGCATTCGCCACAGAGCGGGAGATCGACGAAGTGAACATCCTCCAGGCTACCTTTCTGGCCATGCGCCGCGCGCTGGACGGGCTGAATACGGCGCCGGATTTCGCCTTGGTGGATGGCAACCGGGATCCGGGCCTGGGCATCCCCACCCGCTGCGAGGTGAAGGGCGACGGACGCTATGCCTGCATTGCCGCCGCCTCCATTCTGGCCAAGGTGAGCAGGGACCGGTGGATGGATGAAATGGACGCGATTTATCCCCAGTATGGGTTCCTGCGGCACAAGGGATATCCCACCAAAGCCCACTACGATGCCCTTGCGCAATTCGGCCCCTGTCCCATCCACCGACGCAGCTTTCTGAAAAAGGTGCTGAAATGAGTCGGGAGAAGCTGCTGGGCGCTTTCGGGGAAGCTGCCGCCGCGGAGTATCTCAGGAAGAAACGCTATGAGATCCTGGGAATGAACTACCGCTGCCGCCTTGGGGAACTGGATATCATCGCAAGGCAGAAGGAAACCCTGGTTTTCGTAGAGGTAAAGCTCCGCAGGGAAGGGGGCTTCGCTCCTGCCGCGGAAGCGGTCACCCCTGCCAAGCAGCGCCGTCTGGAGATCGCCGCGGAAACCTGGCTGGCGGAAAACGGACTGGAGGACGTGCCCTGCCGTTTCGACATCATCGAGGTCTATCTTGAAAAGAATGGCAGACGCATAAAGAAGATCAATCACCTGGAGGAGGCATTCCGTCCATGAAGCTCTTTGACGGTCACTGCGACACCCTGTTGGGCCTGCTGGGAAATCCCAAGACCGGGCCGCTTCCCATAGGAAGCCTGTATGACAATGATTTGCAGGTGGACCTGAAACGTGGCCTGGAAATGGAAGCCTACGCCCAGGTATTTGCGCTTTTCGGCTTCCGGGAAATGGGTTTCCCCGATGTGTTCGACACCCTCTATGGCCGCTTCCTTTCCGAAGCGGAAGCTTGCGGGGAGCATCTTCGGTTCTGCCGCAGCCGCAGCGACGCTTTGAGCGCCGCCGGGGAGGGAAAGACCGCAGCCTTCCTCAGCATCGAGGGTGCGGAGGTGATCGGCTGCAGCCCGGCAAAGCTGGAAGAGGCCGCCGAAAAGGGCGTGCGGGGCTTCGGCATCTGTTGGAACCGGGCCAATGAGATCACCGGTACCAATGCCCAGGAACCGGACCGGGGCCTGAGTGAAAAGGGAAAGGCTCTGGTGAAGCTGGCCCTGGAACTGGGGCTGACGGTGGATGTTTCCCACCTCAGCGATCTCGGATTCTGGGATGTGGAGAAGCTGGCAAAGGGCCCCTTCATTGCCAGCCATTCCAATTCCCGCGCCGTCCATGACCATCCACGGAACCTGACGGACGATATGTTCCGCGCCATCCGGGACCATGGGGGCACCGCCGGGATCAACCTCTACAGCCTCTTCCTGGGAGAGGAAAACGTGACCGTGGAAACGGTACTGCGGCACATCGACCATTTCCTGGACCTGGGTGGGGAAAAGACCCTGGCCATCGGCGGGGACCTGGACGGCTGTGATAAGCTGCCCGAAGGGATCCGAGGCATTCAGGACGTGCACATGATCCGGGACGCCCTGGCACAGAGAGGCTATGAAGAGGCCCTTCTTGACGACATATTCTACAACAATCTGCTCCGGGTCCTGCCGGTGCAGGACTGCGATTAAAAGGAGAGGATCGCCATGCGTTACGTCAGCACAAGGGATGCGTCCCTGAAGATTTCCGCCGCTGAGGCCATTGCCCGCGGCCTGAGCCCCGACGGCGGCCTGTTTGTGCCGGAAACTCTGCCTCATGTTTCCGCGGAGATGCTCCGCAGCCTCGGCGGTATGGATTATGCCCGGCGGGCCGCCGCGATCATGGGCCTGTTTCTGGAGGATTATACAGCGGAGGAACTGAAAGCGTTTACCGAGGCCGCATACTCGGAGGAACGCTTCGGCAGCGAGCCCGCGCCTCTGTATAAGCTGGACGATGCCACCGCTTATCTGGAACTGTGGCATGGCCCCACCTGCGCCTTTAAGGACATGGCCCTGCAGATCATGCCCCACCTGCTCCGCGCCGCCCTGGTGAAGACCGGGGAGCAGAAGCAGGTTTGCATCCTGGTGGCTACCTCCGGGGATACCGGCAAGGCGGCACTGGAGGGCTTCCGGGACGTGGCGGGAACGAAGATTTTTGTTTTCTATCCCTCCGACGGGGTCTCCGACGTGCAGAAGCTGCAAATGCGCACCCAACAGGGGAAAAACGTGGGCGTCTGTGCCGTGCGCGGCAATTTCGACGATGCCCAGAGCGGGGTCAAGGCTATTTTCGGCGATGATACGATGCGCCGGAAACTGGCGGAAGCGGGCTATTTCTTCTCCTCTGCCAACTCCATCAACTGGGGGCGGCTGCTGCCTCAGGTGGTCTATTATTTTTCTTCTTACTGCGACGCCGTGGCGCAGGGCATGCTGCCCTTCGGAGAACCCATCGATTTCTGCGTGCCTACGGGCAATTTCGGGGACATTCTGGCGGGGTGGATCGCCAAGAAGTGCGGCCTGCCGGTGGATAAGCTGATCTGTGCCTCCAACACCAACAAGGTGCTTACGGATTTCTTCCGGACCGGCACCTATGACCGGATGCGTCCGTTCCACACCACCATGTCCCCCTCCATGGACATCCTGATCTCCAGCAATCTGGAGCGGCTGCTCTATATGGCTACCGGGGATGACAAGCAGGTGAAGGCGTGGATGACCGCTCTGTCGGAAAAGGGAAGCTACAGCATTCCTGCCGATTTGCTGAAGTCCCTGCAGGAGGACTTCGCATTCGGCTGGTGCAGCGAAGAGAATACGGCTGCGGAAATCGGCAAGCGTTATTCCGAAGGCTACCTGATGGACACCCATACGGCGGTGGCCTCCCGTGTACTGGCCGATTATCGGGCAGAATCCGGGGATCGGAAAGCCGCCGTGGTCCTGTCCACTGCCAGCCCCTACAAGTTCTGCGACCATGTGCTGCGCGCCATCGGCACAGGAACAGAGGGCAGCGGCACCCAGCTGATCGAGACACTTTCAAAGACCACCGGCACCGCCGTGCCCAGGCCGCTGGACGGGCTGGACAAGCGGGAGGTACGCTTCGATCAGGTGGTGGAGAAGAACGAAATGCCCGCGGCGGTCCTGGGGATGCTGGGTATTATCTGATGGCCCTTTATGTGCTGGGTGATCTCCACCTCTCCCTATCCTCGGATAAGCCCATGGACGTGTTCGGTGCAAAATGGGCCGATCATGCCCGCCGGATGAAAGAGAACTTTGCGTTATTGACGCAGGAGGATACCACCGTTCTCTGCGGCGACCTGAGCTGGGCCATGAGCCTGGAGGAGGCCGCGGAGGATCTGCGCTACATTGATGCCCTGCCGGGCAGGAAAATCATCCTCAAGGGCAATCACGACTATTGGTGGACCACCGCAGCCAAAATGCAGGCACTTTTTGAGCGCCTGGGGATAGGCAGCATCGAGATCCTGCACAACAACTGCCGCTTTTACGGTGAAACCGCCCTCTGCGGGACAAGAGGATGGTTTTTTGAGGAGGAGAGCGGCGGGGAGCATGACCGGAAAATCATGAATCGGGAGGTCATGCGCCTGGAGGCTTCACTGAAGGCGGCTGGCGAGCGGGAGAAGCTCTGCTTCCTCCACTATCCGCCCCGCTACGGCGCAGATTATGTGTGCCGGGAGATCACGGACCTGCTGAAGGCTTACGGCGTGCGGGAATGCTATTACGGCCATCTCCACGGTCCCGGCCAGAAGGGAGCCGTGCAGGGCTGGGTGGAGGGCATCCATTATCAGCTCGCAAGCGCCGATTACCTTGGATTTGCGCCCCGCCGCATCCGCGATTGAACAAACTGCCCGTCTATGCCCGCCGCGGTGAAAAAAAGTGTGGCAAAAATCGACGGGCTGTGATACAATACTTTGCACTGCTTGAAAATACCGCTGAATAGCGTCAATCTGCATGGGAGGATAAGCCGTCATGGAAGTCAAGAGCATCGAAAAGAAAGAGAAAAACAGCGCAGAGATCACCGTATCCGTCACCCCCGAAGAGTTTGAAGCCGCTCTGGTCAAGGTCTTCAACAAGAACAAGAAAAGCATCCAGATCCCCGGCTTCCGGAAGGGCAAAGCTCCCCGCAAGATCGTGGAAGCCATGTACGGCGAATCTGTTTTCTATGAAGACGCCATCAATGAGCTGGCGCCTGACGCCTATTTTTTCTCTGTGAAGGAAAAGGAACTGAAGGTCGTTGCCGACCCCTCCATTGAGGATGCCAAGGTGGAGGATGACAAGTCCCTGACCCTGAAGTTCAACGCCGTCCTCTATCCCGAGGTGGAACTGGGCCAGTATAAGGGTCTGGAGGCCGTACGCAAGGAAGTGAAGGTCGATCCTGCGGAGATCGACATGGAAGTGGACCAGCTGCGCAACCGCAACGCAACCATCCAGACCGCCGAGCGGCCTGCCAAGTTTGGCGACACCGTCGTTCTGGACTATGAGGGCTTCATCGACGGCGTGCCCTTCGAGGGAGGCAAGGACGAGAAGCACAGCCTGGAGATCGGTTCCAACAGCTTCATCCCCGGCTTTGAGGTCCAGCTGATCGGCACCTCTGCCGGCGAGGATACGGAAGTGAACGTGACCTTCCCCGAGGATTACCATGCGGAAGAACTGAAGGGCAAGCCCGCCGTTTTCAAATGCCATATCCACGAGGTCAAGGAAAAACTGCTGCCGGAGGCGGACGATGAATTCGCCAAGGATGTCAGTGAATTCGACACCCTTGAGGATTTCCGCAAGAATATTGAAGACAAACTGCGCAAACAGAAGGAAGATAAGACTCGGGACGATTTCCTGGATCTGCTCCTGGCCCAGGTCGTGGACGGCATGAAGGTCGATCTCAACGACGCCATGGTGGACCAGCGTGCCCGCCAGATGGTGGAAGATATCGGGCAGCGCATCCAGCAGCAGGGCATCTCCCTGGATACCTATCTGGGCTGGATGGGCACCAACTTGGCCGACTTCACCAAGTCCCAGCGCGTGAACGCGGAGAAGACTATCCGTCAGGAGCTTGCCCTGAACAAGATCGCCGAACTGGAGAACATCACCGTCACCGACGAAGACCGGGATGCGGAGCTGCAGAAGCTGGCCGACCAGTACGGCATGGAGCTCGACACCATCAAGACCTTCATGGATACCGAGCGGATGGATGAGAGCATCCTCTACAAGAAAGCTGCCGACCTGATCATCGACAACGCCACCGCGCTGCCGGAGCCCGAGCCGGAAAAGGTGGAGCCTGCCGAGGCGGAAAAGGCCGCAGAAGCGGAAAAAGCGGAAGAGAAGTCGGAGTGATTCCGCTTTCGCGGGAATATAATCCTCTGAAACGGGCTATGATCCACAGCGGAAGAAGGAGGAATAAGCATGAGCACACTTGTCCCTTATGTAGTTGAGCAGACCTCTCGCGGGGAACGCTCCTATGACATTTATTCCAGACTGCTGAATGACCGCATCGTCTTCCTCAACGGGGAAGTCAACGAAGCTTCCTCCAGCGTCATTGTGGCCGAGCTGCTCTATCTGGAAGCCCAGGACCCTGACAAGGATATCCAGTTCTATATCAACAGCCCCGGCGGCAGCGTGACGGACGGCCTGGCCATCTACGACACGATGCAGTATATCAAGGCGGACGTCTCCACCATCTGTGTGGGCATGGCCGCCAGCATGGGTGCATTCCTGCTCTCAGCCGGCACCAAGGGAAAGCGGATCTGTCTGCCCAACGCGGAGGTCATGATCCATCAGGTGCTGGGCGAGACCAAGGGCCAGGAGACCGACATCCAGATCGAGGCACGGCATATGGCGAAAATCAAAAAGACCCTCACGGAGATCATCGCCAAAAACTGCGGCAAGACCTACGAGCAGGTCTACGCCGACTGCGAGCGCAACAATTGGATGAGTGCCGAGGAAGCAAAGGAATACGGCCTCATCGACAGCGTCATCTATAAGCGATAACGGAGCATAGACATGGAAGATAGAAGGACCCCGCGCTGCTCTTTCTGCGGCAAAAGCCAGGACGAGGTAGAGCGGCTGATCGCCGGGCGAAACGCCTATATCTGCAATGAGTGCGTGGAGCTTTGCATCAACGTCATGGGGGAGGAATTTGCTCCCCGTTCCAAGCAGCTGAAGCAGAAAGCAAGGCAGATGGAAGAGGAAGGGCTGCCCAAGCCCAGAGAGATCAAGGAGTTTCTGGACGAATACATCATCGGCCAGGAAGAAGCAAAGATCACGCTCTCCGTCGCTGTCTACAATCACTATAAGCGCATCCTCTACGGGGGAAACGACGAGGTCGAGCTGCAGAAGAGTAATATCCTGCTGATCGGTCCCACCGGCTGCGGCAAGACCATGTTTGCCCAGAGCCTTTCCAAGCTGCTGGATGTGCCTTTTGCCATTGCCGACGCCACGACCCTGACGGAAGCCGGGTACGTGGGCGACGACGTGGAGAATATCCTGCTGCGCCTCCTGCAGGCCGCGGATTACGATGTGGAGCTTGCCCAGCGGGGCATCATCTATATCGATGAGCTTGATAAGATTTCCAGGAAGAGCGAAAACGTCTCCATAACCAGGGACGTCAGCGGCGAAGGCGTCCAGCAGGCACTGCTGAAGATCCTGGAGGGGACGGTGGCCAATGTTCCGCCCCAGGGAGGCCGGAAGCATCCCCACCAGGAGTTCATCCAGATCGACACCTCCAATATCCTTTTCATCTGCGGCGGCGCCTTCGCCGGGATCGAAAAGATCATCGAGGACCGCCGCAACAAGACCACCATCGGTTTCGGCGGGGAAGTTCAGAGCCGCAAACAGCTGGATCTGGGAGAAGTGCTGCAGAACGTGCAGCCCCATGACATCCTGAAATACGGGCTGATCCCCGAGCTCGTGGGCCGTCTCCCGGTAATTACCCCCCTGCGAAGCCTTACCAGGGAGGATATGATCCGCATCCTGACAGAGCCGAAGAACAGCCTGACGAAACAATATGAGGCGCTGCTGGCAATGGATCATGTGGACCTGCATTTTACCAGAGATGCCCTGGAGGCCATCGCCGACAAAACCATGGCCATGGATCTGGGGGCTCGCGGACTCCGCAGCATCATGGAAAACCTGATGCGGGACATCATGTTCCAGATACCTTCCGATCCCACCATCACAGAGGTGGAAATCACCGCAGCCTGTGTTCGGGGAGAATCCCAGCCCAGGCTCATCCACGCAGCCAAAGAGATCGCCGGCTGACGATCAGATAATCCGGGGGGCGGTCTCCAGACCGTCCCCATGCGCTTTTTTCTTGGAGGTATGCCATGTTCGAGAATATTGAAAAGCTGCCGATGATTGCCCTCCGGGGCCTGTCCGTCTTTCCCTCCATGATCCTCAATTTCGATATTGAGCGGCCCATTTCCATTGCCGCCCTGGATCGCGCCATGGAGGAGGAACGGCGCATTTTCCTTCTGGCGCAGAAGGATGCGGACGTGGAGGAGCCCGGACAGAACGACCTGTATACGATCGGCTGTATCGCCTATGTGCGACAGATCCTGCGTATGCCTTCTGGCGGCGTCCGTGTGCTGGTAGAAGGCAAGAACCGCGCCCGGCTGAACCGGCTCACCCTGTTCCGCCCCTGGATGGAGGCGGAGGTGGAGGCCATCACCGAGGAGCCGGATCTGGAGCACCAGAGGCTGAAGGAAGCCCTGATGCGGCGTACCCGCGGCCTGATCGGGCATATGAGCATGCTGCTGCAGGGCAACGGCCCCGTAAGCGGCAATATCGATGATTACCGCGAACCCGGTGCGCTGGCAGACTTCCTGGCGCAGAATATGCACATCACCCACGAAAAGAAGCAGCAGATTCTGGAGACGCTGCAGCCCCTGCGTCGGCTGGAAAAGATGAACGACATCATTGAATATGAGATCGATGTCCTGGAGGTGGAATCTCAGCTTCAGCGGCGCACCCAAGGCCGCATGATGGCCGCTCACCGGGAGAGCATCCTGCGGGAGCAGATGCGCACCATCCAGCAGGAGCTGGGCATGGACGAGGAGCAGGAAGCCGAGTCCGAATACGACGAATACAAGAAGAAGATAGAAGCCCTGAGTGCCTCCGATGAGATCAAGGAAAAGCTCATGAAGGAGCTGAACCGCCTCAGCCACCAGGGCATGGGCTCCTCCGAAGGAGCAGTGCTGCGCACCTATCTGGACAAGGTGCTGGAGCTTCCCTGGGGAACTTATACGGAAGACGTCATCAGCGTGGAAAAAACGCGGAAGATCCTGGACGAGGACCACTATGGCCTGCAGAAGGTGAAGGAACGGATCCTGGAATTCGTTGCGGTGCGGCAGCTGGCACCGGATATGAAGGGCGCCATTATCTGCCTGGTAGGCCCGCCGGGCACCGGCAAGACCTCTATCGGCATGAGCATCGCCCGCGCCATGAACCGGAAGCTCAGCCGCATCAGCCTGGGCGGTGTCCATGACGAAGCGGAGATCCGGGGCCACCGGAAGACGTATGTGGGAGCGATGCCCGGCAGGATCATGAACGCCATGGCGCAGGCCGGAAGCTCCAATCCGGTGCTGCTGCTGGACGAAGTGGATAAGCTTGGCACGGATTATCGGGGCGACCCATCCTCGGCTCTGCTGGAGGCCCTGGATTCCGAGCAGAATCACGCCTTCCGGGACCATTATCTGGAGGTGCCCTTCGACCTTAGCAACGTGGTCTTCATCACCACGGCCAACACCACCTCCACCATCCCGCGTCCTTTGCTGGACCGGATGGAGGTCATTGAGCTGAGCAGCTATACCGACGAAGAGAAGCTACATATCGCAAAGGATCATCTCCTGCCCAAACAGCGGCAGAAGCACGGCCTGAAGGCCAGGCAGCTGCGCCTTTCCGACGCGGTGCTGCGGGCCATCATCAGCGGCTGGACCCAGGAATCCGGCGTCCGCACCCTGGAGCGGGAGTTGGGTGCCCTTTGCCGCAAGGCGGCCATGAAGCTGGTGGAAGGGAATAAAAACTCCGTGACCGTCAGCCTCAAGGAGTTGGAAAACTACCTGGGCGTGCGGAAATACAAGCCGGAGGAAAAGCGGCGGGAGGATGCCGTGGGCCTGGCCCGCGGACTGGCCTGGACCAGCGTGGGCGGCGTCACCCTGGACGTGGAGGTGGCCGTGATCGACGGCACCGGCATGCTGCGGCTGACCGGCAACCTGGGCGAAGTGATGAAGGAATCCGCTGCTGCGGGATTGGGCTATATCCGCAGCAGGGCTGCGATCCTGGGCATCGATCCGGCCTTCCACAAGACCAAGGATATCCTGGTCCATTTCCCTGAAGGCGGCGTCCAGAAGGACGGGCCCAGCGCGGGCATCACCATGACCCTGGCGATGATCTCCGCCCTGACCGGCGCCCGTGTCCGGGGCAACATCGCCATGACCGGTGAGATCACCCTTCGCGGGCGCATCCTGCCCATCGGCGGTTTGAAAGAGAAGACCATGGCAGCCCTTCGGGCCGGTGCGGATACGGTCATCATCCCCAAGGACAACGAAGCAGACCTGGCGGAGATCGACCAGGATGTGCGCAGCAGGCTGAAGTTTATCACCGCTTCTCATATCGACGACGTACTGCATGTGGCGTTGGATTTCTCCGGCGTGAAGCCCTGGAAACCGGAGAAGCAGCCGGAGCAGCCCATGATGGGCGTGCCCGCGCCGGAGCCGGAGCGCCCGGCGGAACGGAGCCTGGCCAACTGAGACACTGAGACAAGGTTGGTTCCCAAAGAATAGAATGGAACGGAAGACCGTGCGGAGACGCGCGCGGGCGTGAAAATGCCTGCGTTCGGCCGCCGGTCTTCCTTCATTTTGAACTTTGGGGGGAACTCCGTTGAGATATGTCTATATGGGATTCTACACCCTTACGGACGCTCTGCACGCCGGAGAACTGCTGGAGCATAAAGACATCCGAGCCCGCGTGGTGCGCATGCCTTCTGCCCCCGGCGTCAGCTGTGCTTACGGTCTGAAGATGTCTGCCAGACGGGCGGACGAAGCCCGGCGATTGCTGGAGGCGGGAGGGCTGCATATCGGAAAAACAGTATACCGCCGGGAGGATGGCGGGCACGAGCGTGATCTACTTTGACAATGCGGCTACGACGCTGGTAAAGCCGCAAAGTGTCACGAAAGCAATGGCTGCTGCGGTCGGTCAGCTGGGCAGCCCCGGCCGCGGAGGGCATGCAGCGGCAATGAAGGCAGCGGAGGAAGCTTATGCCTGCCGCAGTTTGGCTGCCGGAATGTTCGGCGCACCGGATCCCGGCTGCGTTGTTTTCTGTATGAATGCTACCCATGCCCTCAACCTGGCGATCAAGAGCCTTGCGCTTCCCGGTGACCGGGTGGTGATTTCGGCTTATGAGCATAATTCTGTCCTGCGGCCCCTGACCGCTATCCGGGCGAAGATCGCCGTGGCATCGGCTCCGCTTTTTCGACCGGAGGAGACCCTGGAAGCCTACCGCCGGGAACTGCGGGAGGACACGAAGCTGGCAGTGGTGAACCACGTTTCCAATGTGTTCGGCGCAGTGCAGCCCCTTGAGGAGATCGCCGCGCTTTGCCGCAGCCGGGGGATCCCTCTGGTGGTGGATGCTTCCCAGTCTGCCGGCGTGCTTCCGCTGGACCTGTCTAAGCTTGGCGCGGCTTTTATCGCCATGCCGGGCCACAAGGGGCTTTACGGGCCCCAAGGGACCGGCCTGCTCATCTGCGGTGTGCCGGCAAAACCTCTGCTGGAAGGCGGCAGTGGAAGCGATTCCAGGAATCCGCGGATGCCGGACCTGCTGCCGGACCGGCTGGAAGCCGGGACGCACAATATGCCCGGCATCGCTGGCCTGCATGAAGGCCTGCGTTTTGTGCAGAAGAAGGGCCCGGCGGCGATCCTGGCGCATGAACAAAGTCTGCTCCGTATGGCAGTCTCTTTGCTGCAGACGCTTCCGGAGGTTGAACTCTATGCTTCAGAGGTAGCGGAGCTTCAAACGGGGGTGTTGTCCTTTCGCGTGACAGGGGAGGACCCGGAGCTGACGGCACAAAAGCTGTCGGCACGGGGGATCGCCGTCCGTGCGGGCCTCCACTGTGCGCCGCTTGCCCATGATACCGTCCGCAGTGAGGGAACGGTAAGGCTAAGCTTTTCCGCCTTCAACACCCTGGCGGAGGTCCGGAAATTCGCTGCGGTCCTGCAAGAAAACTTGAAATGAAATGCTGAATTCGGCTTGTAATGCCTTGGCAGATAAGATATAATATAGGGTATCATACTAGACCTACTATGGCTTTCCGGATGGAGGAAGCGCAATGGCACTTCTGAACAGCTTTCTCGATATTGTCAGGACGATCCGTTTGAACGACATCATCGACATGGCGATCATGGCGTTTGTCTTCTACAAAGTCCTGTATTTTTTGGCACGGACAGGCTCCGGGCGGGTCCTTCGGGGCATTCTGTTCCTGGTGTTGGCGCTGCTTCTGGCCCGTGCGCTGGATCTCTATATGATCAACTATGTATTCGGGAAAACCTTTGAGCTGGGTGTCCTGGCCCTGTTGGTCATATTCCAGCCGGAGATTCGCTCCCTGCTAGAAAAGATGGGCGGCATCACCAAGTACATCCCCGGCCGCAACAGCCCCAAGGATGTGGAAAACGCCATCACCCAGGTGGTTCTGGCCTGCCGGGATCTGGCTGCGACGAAGACAGGCGCACTGATCGTTTTCGAGCGCGACAATATGCTGGATGAACCCATCAAGACCGGTACGCTGATCCACGCAGATGTAAAGGCGGAACTGCTCAAGAACATCTTTTATCCGAATACGCCGCTGCATGACGGCGCGGTGATCATACGGGGCGGGAGGATCGAGGCGGCCAGCTGCATGCTTCCTCTCACCAATCAGACCCACCTGAGCCGCGAGCTGGGTATGCGCCACCGGGCCGGCATCGGCATGAGCGAAGCCTCCGATGCGGTGGTGGTTGTGGTCAGCGAAGAGTCCGGCTCCATCAGCGTGGCCGTGGAAGGCATCCTGAAACGGCATCTGACGGAGGAAACCTTTGAGCGGATCCTGAAAAACGAATTGCTGCAGGACCAGGAAGAAAAGCAGTCGAAGCTGCGGACGATCGCGCAGAATGTGTTCATGAAGGACAGGAACGATGGCCGTAATTGATAAGATCATCAGAAGCAAAACTTTCTATATCGTGATCTCCTGCATCGCCTCTGTGATTCTCTGGATGTATGTGGCGAGTTATGAGAATACCACCCAGACCGTCACCCTGACGGGGCTGGAAGTGAAATACATCGGCGGGGAAGACATCCTTCAGGATCGGAACCTGCTGGTGACCGACAAGGATGTGCAGGATGTGACGCTGACGCTGCTGGTGAAGCGCAGCCTCGTTTCCCAGCTGACAAACGACACGGTGCATGTCAGCGTGGACCTTCGGGATATCCGCAGCAGCGGCGATTATGACAGGGTCTATACCATCAGTTATGATAACGTGGACGAAGAGGACGTGATCGTCACCCGCCGTGTACCCGAGTATATGAAGGTGAAGATCGACCGCATGGACGTGAATCCCGAAGTGGTAGTGCGGGGCGTTTTCGACGGCACCGTTGCCGAAGGATATATGCGGGAGCCCATCATCTACTATCCCGAGACCATCGAAGTCAGCGGCCCGGAGAGCGTCATATCCCAAATCGCTTACGCCAAGGTGGTCATCGACCGGGAGGAACTGACACGGACGGTCAGCGGCGTGGTGGAGTTCGTCCTGGTGGACAGCGACGGGCAGCCCATCGAAAGTCCGGAGATCACAACCTCTGTAGATGAGATTCAGTACACGATCCCCATCGTCATGATGAAGGATGTGGGGCTCACGGTGAATCTCCTGTCCGGCGGCGGAGCAACGGAGGACAACGCTGTGGTACGCATTGACCCCCCCACCATTTCCATCACAGGGGATGCGGAGCTGCTCAGCAGCATCAACCAGATTCAGCTGGGCACCATTGACCTGGCCTCCTTCGCCCAATCCACCACGGAAACTTTCGCTATCGTCCTGCCCAACGGGGTCAACAACCTTTCCGGAGAGAAGGAAGCCACGGTGACCGCTTCCATCAAGGGCTTGGATACCAAGCGGATCATCACCACCAACATAAGCTTTGTCAATGTGTCCCAGGGCTATCGGGCGAGGAGCATCACGCAGTATAAAGAAGTGCTGATCCGAGGTCCCAAGGAGATCATCGACCTGATCGACAAAGACAATATCCGCATCATCGGCGACCTGGCGGACATCGGGAATGCGGTCGGGCGCTACAGCGTGCCTACTACCGTGGAGATCCTCGGTTATCGGGAAGCAGGCGTCGTGGGAGACAATTACAACGTAGTGGTTTCCCTGGAGCTGGATGTGCCGGAGGAAGAGGAGACGGAGGAACCATGACGCAGAGCGCCATCGTGGAAGGTCTGACCGCCAACGGGGATGCCATGGTCCGGGTATATCAGAAATCTGCCTGCGCCCATGATTGTTCGGAATGTGCCGGCATCTGCGGTGCGAAAAAGACCATCACCGTGCAGGCCAGAAACCCTCTTCGGGCCCGCCCCGGCGATCTTGTCACCGTGGAGACCCTGACAAAGCGGATCATCCAGGCGGCGGCACTGGTCTATCTCCTTCCCCTGGCAGTGCTCCTGCTGAGCTGCGTCCTGGGATATGTTCTGGGCGGCAGCGAGACGGTGCAGGCTCTGGCGGGGGTGGGCGGCCTGGTTTTGGGCTGCGCCTGCGCCGCAGCGGTCAACCGCTTTGTCCGGCGGGACCGGCCGCTGGAATACACCATCGTCAATATCGACGAGGAACAGGAAGAATAAGCATATGATCAGCAGCATGACAGGCTACGGCACGGCGACCGGCAGCAGCGGGAATTTGGCCGTCACCGTGGAACTCAAGAGCGTAAACAACCGTTTTCTGGACGCATCCGTGCGTCTCCCTCGACTCTATTCTTTCGCAGAGGAGTCCCTGAAGGGGTTGGTACAGCAGCGCCTGATCCGGGGCAAGGTGGACGTTTTCGTCAATATCGACGCCAGTAAGGACGACAGCGTCGTCATCCGGCTCAATGAGCCGGTTTTGAAAGCGTACCAGGCTGCTTTTTCGGAGATGAAGCAGCGGTATCTGATTCCGGACGACGCGGGAATCGCCGCCTACAGCCGCCTGCCGGATATGTTCATCGTGGAGAAGCAGCAGGTGGACGCGGAAGCCTTCACCGCCGACCTGCTCCGGATCGCAGGGGAAGCCCTGGACGTGATCTGCGCCATGCGGGCCAAGGAAGGCGGGCGGCTCAGCGAGGACATCAGCGGAAAGCTGGACGAACTGGAGGAGATGCGGCAGTTCGTTTCCCGCCGATCCCCGGATTCGGTGAAGGAATACCGGGAAAGACTGCTGAATAAAATGCGGGAAGTCCTGGAAAGCACCGATGTGGATGAAAGCCGCATCCTCACCGAAGCGGCCCTCTTCGCCGACAAGGTGGCCGTGGATGAAGAACTCGTCCGGCTGGACAGCCATATCCGGCAGTTCCGGGAACTGCTTTCCTCCGGCGGCGCCGTCGGGAGGAAGCTGGATTTCCTGATCCAGGAGATGAACCGGGAAGTGAACACCATCGGTTCCAAATGCACGGACCTGGAGATCACCAAGACAGTGCTGGAAATGAAGTCCTGCATCGAAAAGATCCGGGAACAGGCCCAGAACATCGAATAAGGGGAGCGGCGAATGAAGCTCATCAACATCGGGTATGGGAATATGGTCTCCGCCGGGCGGGTCGTCGCCATCGTCAGCCCGGAGTCCGCGCCCATCAAGCGGATGATCCAGGATGCAAGGGATGGAGGAAACCTCATCGACGCGACCTACGGGCGGAGGACCCGTGCGGTGATCATTGCCGACAGCGGCCACATCATCCTTTCCGCAATCCAGCCGGAAACCGTATCGAACCGGATCATCGGCGCATCCGATGCACCGATCCAGCCGGAGGAAATGGAGGAAGAAGAGGACTGATGGCGGGTAAGCTTTTCGTGATTTCCGGACCGTCCGGGGCGGGCAAGGGCAGCATCGTGGAGAAACTGCTGGAAAAGTTCCCGACCCTCTATTTTTCCGTCTCAGCCACAACCCGGCCGAAGCGGGACTATGAAACGGACGGGCGGGAATACTTCTTTATATCCCGAGAGGAATTCCTGGAAAGGATAGAGAAGGGACAGATGCTGGAATGGGCGGAATTCGCCGGGAATTACTACGGCACTCCGGCAGGACCGGTGGATGAAAAGCTGCGTGCAGGCTGTGACGTGGTGCTGGATGTGGAAACCAACGGCATGTATTCCGTGAAAGCCCTCCGGCCCGACGCAGTGACGCTGTTTGTCTATCCGCCCTCCTTTGCCGAACTGGAACGGCGGCTCCGCAAGCGCGGGACGGAAACGGAGGAACGAATCCGCAGCCGCCTGGAGCAGAGCAGACAGGAGTGCACCCACGCCGAAAACTATGATTACATCATCATCAATGATGATCTGGATACCGCGGCAGCGGAGGCTGCCGCCGTGATGACTGCCGAGAAGTGCAGGACAGCCGAAAGGCTGCATATCTTGAAGGAGGATGAAACCTTATGATGCTGTATCCTTCCATGTCGTCGCTGCTGAAGCGTATCGACAGCCGCTATCTTTTGGTGAACGTGATCGCCAAGCGTTCCCGCGATATTTCCGAGGAAGCCGAGCAGAATGACGAGCATCTGGACAAAAAGCCGGTCTCCATCGCCATCGATCAGCTGGCCAAGGGTGAATTTACGGCGGTCCCTGCCAGGCACGAGGCGGAATAAGGAATGATCGCCCGGGTGGCTTTGTCCGGCGCCGTCTATAGCATGGACAAGCTCTATGACTATATGGTGCCGGAGCACCTGGAGGGGGAGGCTGCCGCAGGAAAGCGTGTCAGCGTCCCCTTTGCCCGCGGCAACCGACGGCAGGAGGGCATGGTTTTTGCCCTGGCGGAAAAGAGCGAAGTCCGGAAGCTGAAGCCCATCGACGGTTTCCTGGATGAAGAGCCGATCCTGGACGAGGGGAGTCTGAAGCTTGCGGGGTGGATGCGCCAGCGTTTTTTCTGCACCTACTACGATGCAGTGAAGGCGATGCTGCCCGCGGGGATCTGGCTGAAGGCGGACGAAGTCTGTACCCTTGCGGAGGGCAGGGATAAGGAAAGCGCCTATGAGGCCGCGGCGGGAGACCCTGCGGCGGAAAAGCTGCTGGACATGCTCTTTGACCTGGAGGGAAGCTGCAGCATGAATGCCGTGCGCAGCGCCTTGGGAGCTTCCGCCTCTGCAGCAGTGGAAAAGCTTGCGGAAGCGGGCATCGTGCAGCAAAGCGCGGAAATCAAAAGGGCAGTGAATGACCGGACGGCGACTCTTGCCCGTCTGTCGGTCTCCGCGGAGGAAGCTCTGGCCATTTCCCAGCGCAAAAAGAAGAGCGCGGCGCAGCAGTCGGAGCTCCTCCGGCTGCTCAGCGAATTGGGAGAGACGGGAACCAAGGAGCTTTGTTACTTCACCGGCGCAAAGATGACCAGCATCCGAGCCCTTGAAAAAGCGGGACTCATCACCCTCCGGCAGCAGGAGGTCTTTCGCCGCCCTCAGTACAGCGGCGAAGAAAAGCCCCGGATCACAGCTTTGAACGAGGAACAGGAGAAGGCCTACGAGGGCCTGAAAGAGCTGCTGGCCGAAGGAAAAGCAAGCGCCGGCCTCCTTTACGGCGTGACAGGAAGCGGGAAGACCGCTGTGTACATCCGCCTCATCCGCGACGTGCTGGATGCCGGGCGGCGGGCTCTGGTGCTGGTGCCGGAGATCGCACTGACTCCTCAGTTAGTCTCGATTTTTTACAGCCATTTCGGCGACCGGGTGGCAGTCCTGCACAGCTCGTTGACTGTAGCCCAGCGTTATGATGAATGGAAACGCATCCGCGCAGGATTAGTGGACGTGGCGGTGGGTACCAGAAGCGCGATTTTCGCGCCGCTGAAGGACATCGGCCTCATCGTGCTGGATGAGGAGCATGAAACCACGTATCAGTCCGAAAACGCACCCCGTTATCATGCAAGGGACGTTGCGAAATACCGCTGTGTGCAGCACGGCGCCATGCTGCTTCTGGGTTCGGCTACCCCCTCGGTGGAGAGCATGCACGAAGCACTGGAAGGCAAATACCATCTGTTCCGGCTGATGGGGAGATTCAACACCAGGCCCATGCCCCAGGTGATCATCGCGGATATGAAGCGGGAACTGGGACAGGGCATCGGCGGCAGCATCGGCAGCGTGCTTCGCCGGGAGCTGGAAGAGAATTTCAGCCGCGGAGAACAGAGCATTCTGTTCCTGAACCGGCGGGGCAGCAGCAGCGTCGTCCACTGCCCGGAATGCGGCTATGTCTACGCCTGCCCAAGCTGCAGCGTCAAGCTCACTTACCATGCGGCAAACGGGCGCTTCATGTGCCATTTCTGCGGCCATTCCCAGCCCATGGAGAAACGATGTCCGATCTGCGGCGGAAGCCTCAGCTTCGGCGGACTGGGTACGCAGAAGGTGGAAGAAGAACTGCACGAGCTGTATCCCGAGCAGGCGGTCCTGCGGATGGACACGGACACTGTTTCCGCCGCCCATCCCCATGAGGAACTGCTGCAGCGATTCGAAAAGAAGAAGATCCCGATCCTGATCGGGACGCAGATGGTGACCAAGGGCCTGAATTTTGAAAATGTGACCCTGGTGGGCGTCCTCTCCGCGGATCAATCCCTCTATGCGGGGGATTACCACGCACAGGAGCGCACCTTCAGCCTCATCACCCAAGTGGTGGGCCGAGCCGGGCGGGGCAGCCTCAACGGCAGGGCGGTGATCCAGACCTACACCCCCGAAAGCGAGGTCATCCTCTGCGCTGCCAGGCAGGATTACGACGAGTTTTACGCTTCGGAGATCCAGACACGGGAGCTGCTTCAGCTGCCGCCGTTCCGGACCCTCTATGCCATAACCGTGACCGGCAGCGAAGAAGCCCTGGCCCTCCGCTGTATAACGGAGCTGAAAAGCGCGCTGAGGAACGCTGTCCGGGATTGGCAGGAAGCGCGCATCCTCGGTCCGGCGCCAGCGGGCGTGCTCAGGGTCAACGACCGCTTCCGCTACCGGGTCATGCTGAGCTGCCGTCCCTCCGGGGAAGCGCGGAAACTGATCGCAGCGGCTCTCCGGCAGTATTCTGCCGACAAACGATACAGAAATCTGGTGCTCTACGGGGATGTGGACCCGCTGGAGTAAGAATAGTGATTAGTGAGGTAGACCATGGGTATCCGTAAGATCATCAAAAAAGGTGACATCAGCCTGATGAAGAAAAGCCGTCCCGTGACGGAGTACAACGCACGGCTCAAGATCCTGCTGGACGATATGCGGGATACGCTGGCGGAAGCAAACGGCGTCGGGCTCGCTGCTCCCCAGGTAGGGGTGCTTCGCCGTGCGGTCCTGGTGGCGGACATCAGCGGGGAAGAGCCGGTTATTTACGAGCTGGTGAATCCGGAGATCGTATCCTCCGAAGGCGAGCAGATCGGTCCCGAAGGCTGTCTGAGCCTGCCCAATATCTGGGGTATTGTCACCAGGCCGGAGAAGGTAACGGTCCACGCCTTTGACCGCAACGGCGAACCCTTTGAGCTGGAGGCGGAAGGTCTGCTGGCCCGTGCCTGCTGCCATGAAATCGACCATCTCAACGGCATCCTGTTCGATGCTCTTGCAGACCGCTTCCTCAGCGACGAGGAAATCGAAAACATGAGCGCGGAAGCGGAAGAATGAAAATATTGTTTATAGGCACCACGGACTATGCCGTGGCCTGCCTGGACGCCATGCGCAGCGCAGGATATGAAGCTGCAGCTGTCTGCACGAAGGTGGACAAGCCCAAAAACCGGGGAATGAAGCTGGCCTTCAGCCCGGTGAAGGAATATGCCCTGGCAGCAGGCATCCCCGTGTTTCAGCCGGAAACGCTGAAAATGGAAGAAGAGGTCGAGCTGCTCCGGAGCGTCGGCGCAGACTTGTTTGTGGTAGTCGCCTACGGGAAGCTGCTGCCCCGCAGCGTCCTGGACCTTCCGAAGCTGGGCTGCATCAATGTCCACGGTTCGCTTCTGCCGAAATATCGGGGAGCCGCGCCCATCCAATGGGCGGTGCTGAACGGAGAAAAGGTGACGGGCGTATCCGTCATGTATCTGGCAGAGGGCATGGATTCCGGGGACGTGATCGACACAGCCTCCCTGGAGATCGGGGAATATGAATCCTTCGGCAGCGTTTATGAGCGCATGAAGGTCCTGGGCGGGGAACTGCTTGTGAAGGTCCTGCCTCGGTTTGAGGCGGGAAAGCCCGACGCCGTGCCCCAGGCGGAAACAGAGGCCACCTATGCGCCGCCTATCCTGAAGGAGCATACGTTCATCGACTGGAATTGGACGCCGGACAAAATCTGCAGCCGCATCTGCGGCCTGGATCCGAAGCCGGGTGCACGGGCGCTGATTGCGGGAACGGAGTTCAAGCTGTTTTCACCGGAAAAGACGGGGACGAAAACGGAACTGGCACCCGGCCAGGTAGCCGCTCAGCGGAAAGACGGTCTGGAGGTCGCCTGCGGCAGCGGGACCACGGTTCTTCTGCGGGAACTGCAGGCGCCAGGCGGCAAGCGCATGCGTGCCGCGGATTATCTCCGGGGCCATAAGCTGTCATGAGGGCCAGAGAAGCGGCGGTGCGGGCTCTTCTGGCCTGTGAAAAGCGCGGCGCATGGTCCGATGCCTATCTGAACGGCCTTTTTGACCGGGAAAGCCCGGACCGGCGGGAGGCTGCGCTGGCCTATCGCATCTGCGCCGGAGTACTGCAGAACCGGGAAGCCTGCGACTTTTATCTTCGGCCATATATCAAAGGTAAGCTGCAAAGCAGCGTCCGCGCCATCCTCCGCAGCGCCGTATACCAGATCGCATATATGGACCGCATCCCGGTATCCGCCGCGGTCAACGAAGCAGTGGAGCTGACCAAACGCCTGGAGAATCCCGGCGCCGCCGGATTGGTAAACGCCGTCCTGCGGCGCCTCACAGAAGGGGAGCTGCCGCAGCTGCCCCGGGGGGATGATCCCGAAAGCCTCTCCGTCCGCTTCAGCCATCCACAGCCCTGGACGGAGTACTTTCTCAAGCTGCTGGGGCCGGAGAAAACAAAGGCGATGCTGACGCTCAACAATCAGCCTTCGCCGATCAGCTTCCGCGTGAATCGTCGGAAAGCTTCAGCCGAAGAAGCGGCGGAAGCCCTGAAGCGGGACGGGCTGGAAATCCGAGCCGCGGTGATGGACAACTTTTTCCTGGTGGAAAATGCCGGGGATGTTACATCTCTGCGGGCTTTCCGAGAGGGATTGGTCACCGTGCAGGATCCGGCCGCGGCTCTGCCGGTGTATGCAGCAGGCGTGAAGCCCGGCATGAGAGTCCTGGATTGCTGTGCCGCTCCCGGCGGGAAGAGCTTCCTGCTGGCGGAGCAAATGGAGAACCGGGGCAGCATCCTTTCCTGTGATCTCCATGGCAATAAGCTTCGCCGCATTGAGGAAGGTGCACAGCGGCTGGGCATCGGCATCATCGAAACCTGCGCAGCCGACGCTTCCAGGCCGCTTGGCGCCATGCTGGGACGTTTTGACCTTGTCCTGGCAGACGTACCGTGTTCGGGTCTGGGTGTGATCCGAAAAAAGCCCGAGATCCGGTATAAGACTATGGAGCAGGTGTCTCCGTTGCCGAAGACCCAGATGGCCATCCTGGAGGGTGCTGCTTCCTGCCTGAAGAGCGGCGGAACGCTGGTATACTCCACCTGCACGCTGCTGCGGGAGGAAAACGAAGGGGTAACGGACGCTTTTCTTGCTCGCCATCCTGAGTTTCAGCGGGAACCCTTCCGACTGCCGGGCCCCTTTGGGAATGTAGAGGAAGGGCAGCGAACGATATGGCCTTTTGAATACGAGACGGACGGGTTTTATTTATGCAGGATGCGCAAAAAGACATAGCTTCCATGCTGCCGGAAGAATTGGCCGCCGAGCTGCGGGAAATGGGCCAGGCCCCTTTCCGGGCAAAGCAGGTTTTCGAATGGCTGAGCAAAGGAATATGGGATTTCAGCGAGATGCGGAACCTGCCGATGGAGCTCCGGTCACAGTTGGGTGAGCGTTTCAGCCTCCATGCGCCTCAGGTGCTGCGCAGGCAGGTATCCCAGGCCGACGGGACGGTAAAATACCTCTGGCGGCTGTGGGACGGAAACGCGGTGGAAAGCGTCGTCATGCGCTATTCCTATGGGAATACCGTCTGCATCTCCTCCCAGGTGGGCTGCCGCCAGGGCTGCGTGTTCTGTGCATCCACGGGGCTGGGCTTCAAGAGAAATCTCACCGCGGGAGAAATGCTTGCCGAGGTGCTGTTCAGCCAAATCGACAGCGGACTGCCCGTCACCGGCATCGTGCTCATGGGCATTGGGGAACCGTTGGAGAATTATGCACAGGTGCTTCGCTTCCTCAGACTGGTGAATCACCCTCAGGGCATGAATATCGGCATGCGGCATATTTCTCTTTCCACCTGCGGCCTGGTACCGGAGATCAATCGCCTTGCGGAAGAAAACCTGCAATTGACCCTTTCGGTTTCCCTTCACGCGCCGGACGACGAAACAAGGCGGACCATCATGCCCATCGCAAGAAAATACGATATGGAAACGCTGATCGGCTGTTGTGCCGACTATTTCCGAAGGACGGAGCGGCGCATCAGCTTTGAATACGCGCTGATCAAGGGCGTGAACGACGCACCCTGGCAGGCGGAAAAACTGGCTGCGCTCATGCGCAGGACCCATGGACACTTGAATCTGATCCCGCTGAACCGGGTGGAGGGAAGTCCCCTGATCCCCGGCGATGCCAAATCTTTTTCCGATATGCTGAAGAAGCTGGGCGTGAACGTGACCGTACGGCGCCGCCTTGGAGCGGACATAGACGCGGCCTGCGGACAGCTTAGACGAAAGGAGGCCACCTGAATGAGAGCTTGGAGCCTGACCGATCAGGGTCGGGTAAGGAGTCAGAATCAGGACGCCTGCAGTTTCCTTCAATTCACGCTGGGAGACGGCACAGAAGTGCTGGCTGCCGTTGTATGCGACGGTATGGGCGGCGCGAAAGCCGGGAATATTGCCAGTGAGATAGCAGTGGAAACCTTTATGGAGGAACTGCGGAAGGACTTTTATGCGCCTTCCGTCACGGACGTGCAGATCCTCTGCGCTGTCAAGGCAGCCAATCGCCGGATCTATGAAAAGGCCCAATCCGACCCGGATTATGAGGGAATGGGCACGACATTGGTGGCCGCCGTCACCGACGGCAGCCGCGTAACCGTCGCCAATGTGGGGGACAGCCGCTGCTATCTGATCCGGGATGGCAGCATCCATCAGCTTACCAAGGATCACTCCGTGGTGGAGGATATGGTGGATCGGGGGGAGATCGAGCGGGCGGATGCCTGGAAGCATCCCCGGCGCAACTACATCACCCGCGCTCTGGGCGCGGAAGAACAGGTGGAATGCGACCTGTTTTTCCGAGATCTGGAACCCGGAGACGTGCTGCTGCTCTGCTCCGATGGGCTCAGCGGAGTCGTCAATGCGCAGGAACTGCTTTTCGAGGTCGTATATGGCGGCGAGCTGGAGACGGCTGCGGAGCGGATGGTAAACATCGCGCTGGAGCGCGGTGCGCCGGACAATGTGACGGCGCTGATACTGACTGCCGACGATTCCCGGCCCGAAGCACTGTGAGGATAAACTATGAGTATGGAAACGAACGATAAGTATATAGGAAAAATGCTGGACAACCGCTATGAGATCCTGGAAAGGATCGGCATTGGCGGTATGGCCATCGTTTACAGGGCGCTCTGCCACCGGCTGAACCGCTACGTCGCGGTAAAAGTGCTGAAGGACGACTACGCGGTGGATGAGGATTTCCGCCGCCGCTTCCACACGGAGGCACAGGCCGTTGCCATGCTGAGCCACCCAAACATCGTGACGGTCTACGACGTCAGCAGGACTCAGGATGTGAACTATATCGTCATGGAACTCATCGAGGGCATGACGCTGAAGCAGTATATGCAGAAGCGGGGGCAGCTCAGCTGGAAGGAGGCCCTCCATTTCTCCATGCAGATCAGCAAGGCTCTGATCCATGCCCACAGCCGCGGCATCATCCACCGGGACATCAAGCCGCACAACATCATGATCCTGAAGGACGGCAGCGTAAAGGTGGCTGATTTCGGCATCGCGCGCCTCAGCTCCACCCAGAATACCCTGACCCAGCAGACCCTGGGCAGCGTCCACTATATCTCTCCGGAACAGGCCAAGGGCAGCAGTATAGATGCACGGACCGACATCTACTCCCTGGGCGTCGTCATGTATGAGATGCTGACCGGGCGGCTTCCCTTTGAGGGAGAGAACGCGGTCTCCATCGCCATCCAGCATATCAGTTCCATTCCGCTGATGCCCAGAGAGATCAATCCGGATATCCCCGTGGGCCTGGAAACCATCACCATGAAGGCGATGAACCCGGATCTGGATAAGCGTTATCAGTTCGCCGAGCAGCTGTATGAAGACCTGGAGACCTTCCGGAAGAACCCGGACGTGGATTTTTCCGAACAGGACCTGGGTTTCCAATCCGAGAACAGCGGGAAAAATGACCAGATAAGCCCGGATAACAGGCATCAGACGGAACAGCAGGACTATGATCTTCCGCCGGTGAGCCGCAGCGGTGAGCTCACGAGGGAGGAGTACCGGGACAATTCCCGCCGGGCAAGGACGGTATCGATCCTCAGCGGCATGTTCCTTGTGATCATCTTCATTCTGGGGATCTTTCTTTATCTCTGGCATTCCTGGTTCGACAACATGTTCTCCGAACCGGAGACCATGGCTGTGCCCAATTTCGTCGGTGTGAAGCTGGAGGACATCCTGGCGAATCCGGCCTACACGGATTATTTCAACATCATCCCTGCCTATGAAGCCAGCGAGAGCGTGGCGGAAGGACAGGTCATGAGTCAGAATCCCGCTCCCCAACGCAACGTCATCAAATCCGAAAAGAAAGCGGATATCAAGCTGGTCGTCAGCAGCGGCACTACGGTCATCATCCTGCCGGAGCTGGTGAACAGCGACTATCGGGATGCCATCATCAAGCTTAACAAGCTGGGTCTGAACCATGATGAGAGCTTCGTGAAGTCGGAGGATGTGACGGAAGGTTACGTCATCTCCATGATCCCGGCACCCGGGGCGGAAATGAAGGCCGGAGACACGGTGTTTCTCGAAATCAGCACCGGTCCGGAAATCAAATACGCGACCATGCCCGATCTGATAGGGGATACCATCAGCACCGCCCAGGCGAAGCTGGAGGGGACAAACCTGGTTATGGGCAGCATCACCGAGCGCCCGGACGACTCCCCGCCGGGGACCGTTACCTGGCAGAGCAGGAATGCGGGAGAGTCCGTGCAGGAGAAAACGAAGATCAATGTGATCATTTCCTCCGGGCCTGCGGAAACACCTCCGCCGGAAGAAAACACCGAAGTGCCTCCTGAACAGCAGAACGGGGAAGTGCCGCCCGAGCAGCAGGGAGACGAACCGTCTCAGGAGGGAGACGGCAGCGTTGGCTGACGGCTTTGTCTTCAAAGCAGTCCGCGGCCTGTGGTATGTGGAAACCGGGGAAGGGCCCCTTGGCTGTACAGCACGCGGAAAGCTCAGAACGGAGCATCTGACGCCCCTGGTGGGGGACCGTGTCATCGTGAAGCCGCTGGGAAACGGCAAGGGGAGCCTGGAAGAAATATATCCCAGGAGGAATTCCTTTGTCCGCCCTGCCGTGGCCAATCTGGACGTGCTTGTGATCCTCGCATCGGCGGTGATCCCGGTCACGGAACCTTTCCTGATCGACCGCATGATCGCCATCGCGGAGCTGAAGGGGTGCAGGCCTGTCGTTTGCTTCCATAAATGCGACCTCGCCCGTGCGCCGGAGCTGGTGCGGGTTTATGAAGCCGCCGGGATCGACTGTATCGAGACCAGCGCCGTGACCGGCGAAGGCATCGACCGTCTGAAAACCCTCCTGGCCGGAAGCTTTTGCGCCTTCACCGGAAATTCCGGCGTGGGAAAATCCAGCCTTCTGAACGCTTTGGAGCCCTCGCTGCTGCTGCAGACGGGTGAAATCAGCACAAAGCTGGGCCGCGGCCGCCATACCACCCGGCATGTGGAGGCCTTCCGCCTGGGCAGCGACACCCTTGCCGCCGACACGCCGGGCTTTTCCGCCTTTGACGCTGAGGACGTTTCCCTGCAGATGAAACAGCGGCTGCCGGAGCTTTTCCGGGAATTCCGTCCCTGTCTGGGTAAATGCCGCTTCCATGACTGCGGCCACGGAAAGGACGACGGCTGCGCCGTCCGTGCCGCACAGGAGGCAGGGGAGATCAGCGAAAGCCGATACCGCAGTTATCTTCGGCTGAAGGAGGAACTGAAAGACCTGAAAGAATGGAATATCCGCAATTGACTTCCGATTCAGCGCGTGCTATATTGTTTGCATATTTGAAGATACTTTGGAGGTTTCAGTATGGAAGAAAAATACGGGAAAAAGTATACGACTCTTAGGCTCTCCGGCATGATCCATCTTCCCTTCGTCATGCTGTCTATCCTGTTTGCTGTCGTTTTCGTCGCGTGTCTTGTCACCACGTTGAAGGGCGGCAGGAATCTGATGGGCGTTGCTATTGCCGCCGGTATCATTTTCGTCGTCGTCCTTGTGCTGCTTATCCGTCAGATCTTCTCTCTGCGGTTGGATATCTACGAGGATACCCTGGTGCAGCAGAACCTGTTCAACCAGCGGGTGATCCGTGCCGACGAGCTTCGCGCCATCATCTGGCAGTTCCCCGGCATCAACCCCATGAATCCCCGCGCAGCCCGCGTGAACAACACCTCTGCCGAGTTTATCTTCAAGGATGGCTCCAAGACCGTAAAGATCCAGGATTCCTACTATCAGGAAATGGAAAAGGGCATCGCCGCTTTCCAGACCCGCAACAACATCCCCAAGGACCTGGAGGTCCAGAAAAAGGGCGGGCAGCGTTACAACGATTTCTGATGAAGGTTCCAACGGGCCTGCCGGACGGCGGGCCCGTTTTTTGTAATTAAAGCTGCTTGAGTTTGTAAAAAGGAGGAATCATAATGGAAGCATATCTGGATTCCGGGCTGAGTTTTGCCCGCCGCGCTGAGGATCTGGTCTCCCGCATGACCGTGGAGGAGAAGATCGCACAGATCATTTCCGCTGCGCCTGCCCTGGAGCGGCTGGGGATTCCGGAGATGGACTGGTGGAGTGAAGCTCTCCACGGTGTCGCGCGGGAAGGCACCGCCACCATGTATCCCCAGAGCATCGGCCTCGGCGCCACCTTCGACCCTGAGCTGGTAGGTCAGATCGGCCGTACCGTCGGTCAGGAAGCAAGGATCAAATATGAACAGTATTCCTCCCACGGCATCCGGGATCTGTTCAAGGGCCTGAGCCTTTACAGCCCCAATATCAACATCTTCCGCGATCCGCGGTGGGGACGGGGCCAGGAAACCTATGGGGAGGATCCCTGGCTCACGAGCCGCATGGGCGTCAGCTATATCCGCGGCCTGCAGGGGGACGATCCCGACTATCTGCTGACGGCGGCTTGTGCAAAGCATTACGCCGTCCATTCCGGTCCGGAGCCCATCCGCCATGAATTCAATGCGGAGGTCAGCCCCAAGGACCTGCGGGAGACCTATCTGCCCGCCTTTGAAGCGGCGGTGAAGGAAGCAAAGGTCGCGCAGGTCATGGGCGCTTACAACCGCACCCTGGGAGAGCCCTGCTGCGCCTCCGAGCTGCTCCTGCAGGAGGTCCTCCGCGAGGAGTGGGGTTTTGAAGGGATGGTGGTTTCGGATTTCACCGCCCTGAAAGATTTTCATACCGGCCATAAGGTGACGAAGGACGCAGCGGAGTCCGCCGCCCTTGCACTGAAGCACGGATGCGACATGAACCTGGGCTTTGTCTATATGGACCTTCCCAAAGCCCTGGAGAAGGGCCTGGTCACCGAGGAGGATATCGACAAGGCCTGCCGCAAAGTCATGGAGATCCGCCTGCGCCTAGGATTGTATGAAACGCCGAAGAGCCTGCAGGTGGATCATGAACTGCTGGACAGCCCGGAACACCGCGGTTTGAATCTGAAAGCGGCCAGAGAATCCCTTGTGCTGCTGAAAAACGAAGGGATGCTGCCCCTCCGCGGCAAATTCGGTTCCATCGCCGTTCTCGGCCCCAACGCCATGAGCATATCCGCGCTGAAGGGAAATTACCACGGCGAAGCTTCGGAGTATATCACCATCCTGGACGGTATCCGCCGCGCGGCAGGCGAGGGTGTCCGCATCCGCTATGGCGTGGGCTGCGAACTGACGCCTTACAAGGCACCGGAAAAACGGGAGAGCAGGAGCGGTGACGATGCCTCAGTTTCCTTTTTCGACAAGGTTACCCCCACCTTCAATCTTATGGAACTCATGGGCCACGGGGACAGGGAGGCGGAGGCTCTGGCTCTGGCAGAGGAATCCGAGGCCGTGGTGCTGGTGCTGGGATTGGACGAGTCCGTGGAAGGCGAAGAAATGATGGAAGGCTACAGCTGTGATGAGTTTGCAGGCGGCGACAAAAAGACGCTGCTGCTGCCCTCCAACCAGCGGAAGCTGCTGGAAGATGTGCTGGCACTGGGCAAACCCACGGCGGTGGTGCTTCTTTCCGGCAGTGCCCTCAATGTTGACGATCCCAGGATCGGGGCTCTGGTACAGGCGTGGTATCCCGGTGCCCTGGGCGGACAGGCGGTGGGTGAGCTGCTTTTCGGCGCGTTCAGTCCCTCCGGCAGGCTGCCGGTCACCTTCTACCGCAGCATCGAGGAGCTGCCTCCTTTCACGGATTATGCCATGGAGAACCGCACATATCGGTATTTCAAAGGTGAACCGCTCTATCCCTTCGGATTCGGTCTCAGCTATACCGGCTTTGCTTACAGCGAACTGCATGCAGAGGCGGGTGAGGGCGTTGACGTATGCGTCACCGTGGAAAACACGGGGGACATGGCGGGCAGGGAAGTGGTACAGGCTTATGTCCGCTGGGATGACGGCGGCGATACGCAGCCCCGCTGGCACCTCTGCGCTTTGGGCGATGTTTACCTTCAGCCTGGAGAGAAAAAGAAGGTCAGTCTGCAAATCAAGCCCGAAGCTCTGTATACCTATCATGAGGATGGCAGCCGCGCAGTGGAAAAGGGAAGCTATACCCTATGGGTCGGCGGCGGACAGCCGGACAAGCGGACATCGGCCCTTCTGGGGAGAGAAGCACTGAAAACCTCCTTCGTGCTTTGATGAAAAACAAAATGCCGCGGGGATCGTTCCCCGCGGCATTTCTGCATGCAGTTTACCTAGTCAGCAGCTCGAATACGGTGTTTGCGATCCCTTCCGGATCCAGGCCGTAATAATGATAGATGGCGTCGGTCTCACCCAGCACCGCGAATTCGTCCGGCAGACCGATCCGCTTGAAGCGGCCGGAGAAGCCGTTTTCCAGCAGGCATTCCGCCACGGCAGAACCCAAGCCGCCGTTGATGGAATGCTCCTCCACCGTGACCACGTTTCCCGTGTCCCCGGCAGCAGCCAGAACGGCGTCCACGTCCAAAGGCTTGATGGTGTGCATGTCGATGAGGCGCACGCTGATGCCGTGCTGCTCCTGCAGGCGCTTGGCAGCCATCATGGACCAGTAGACGGGGCTTCCGGCGGAAATGATGGTGACGTCGGTGCCGTCCAGGACCTGGATGGCTTTGCCGAAGGTGAATTCATAGTCATTGTCCGCATAAACGGCAGGCATTCCGGCCCGATCGATGCGGATGACCATGGGACCCTGGAAGGAATGAGACTGGCGGATCGCCTTGCAGCACTGGGCAGCGTCAGCGGGGACCACCACAGTCAGGTTGGGGATCGCCCGGTAGAGAGCAAGGTCCGCGATGCAGTTGTGGGTAGGGCCGCCCCCGGCGGTGACGCCGGCGTGGGTGCCGATGAGGCGGACGTTCACATCGTTGTAGGCAATATCGGTGTGGATCTGATCTGCGCTGCGCAGGCTGAGGAAGGGTCCCATGACCTGGGCGTAGACGATCTCCCCGGTCAGGGCCATGCCGCAGGAAGCGCCCACCTGGTCGGGCTCCGCAATGCCGAAATTGAAGCAGCGGTCCGGGTATTTGGCGACCAGCTTGCCGGCAGAGGAAGAGGGAGCCACGTTGTCGGAATAAGTGAAGGTGAAGTCCAGCCCTTCGTCGGCCATGCGGAGCAGTTCCTCCGCGTAAGCCTCCCTGGCGCTGGAAAGCATCTGGTCAAAATCAAAGGTGGATTTTACCGCCATGAGGCTTTCCTCCTTTCCCATTCGGATTCCACAAAGCTGATGGCGTGCTCGTAATCTTCCGTTCCCAGGCCGCCGCCGTGCCACTTGACGTTGCCGGCCATGAAGTCCACGCCGTGGCCCTTCTCGGTATTGCAGATGATGGCGATGGGCTTTTTCCGGGTGACGGGGTCTGCCTGAGGCACCGCGTCCAGCGCCCTGCAGACCTGGAGCATATCGTTGCCGTCTTCGATGACCCGTACGTCCCAGCCGAAGGCTTCCAGCTTCTTGTCCAGCGGGTCATGATTCATGACCTGAGCTGTGGGTCCGGTCATCTGGAGCCGGTTCTTATCCACGATCAGGGTAAGATTCCCCAGCTGATAGTGGCCGCCGGACATGATGGCTTCCCAGTTGGTGCCTTCGTCCAGCTCGCCGTCGCCGGTCATGACAAAGACCCGCCAGGGAGCCTTCTGCTTCCGGCCCGCCAAGGCCATGCCCACGGCTATGGGGAGCCCGTGGCCCAGGGAACCGGCGGAGACTTCCACCTGGGGGCAGTATTTGCGGTTGGTGTGCATCCCGAATTTGGACTTGTCCAGACATTCAAAGTTGTCGATCATGTACTGCATGCTGTAGGCACCCAGATCCGAAAAAATGGTGTAGAGCGTTTCGGAACAATGGCCCTTGCTGAGTATGAAGCGGTCGCGGTCCGGCTTGTGGGGGTCCAGCACGTCGAAATTCATATATCGGTAATAGAGGGCGACGGCCATCTCCACCATGCTCATCTCGCCGCCGAGGTGACCCATTCCGATATTGTAGACCAGGGTGAGGATGCCCTTGCGAACGCGGTAACAGGTTTCCTCAAGCTTCCGGACCTCCTGCTCGTCAATGGGAGCTACGGTTTTCACATTCAATCCTCCTTATTCCAAATCCTTATTGCAGCGGATCAGGATCTTCGGGTATTTGCCGCTGACCTGGGCGTCAAAGGCGGCCACCGCGTCCTCCAGCTCAAAGACCTTGGTGGTCAGGGGCGCCAGGTCCAGCTCCGGCAGCATCTGGGCCGCTCTGGGGAAAGCGTAAGGCGCCACGTACATGCCGGTAATGGTCAGCTCGTTGTAATAGCAGAATTTATAAAGGTTGAGGGGCATCTCAAAATCGTTGGGATACATGGCGGAGTAAATGAGTTTGCCTCCCTTTGCCGTCACGAAGGGGAGATCATATACGGCTTTGGTGCTGCCGGTGCAGTCGAAAACCACGTCGAAGCCCCGACCTGCGGTGATGCGCTCGGCGGCGTCCCGGATATTCTCCTTCATGGGATCAACGACGTTCTTCGCACCGAAGCGAAGGGCCAGTTCCCGGCGCTCTGCGATGGGTTCGGATAGGGTCAGCTCCGTTGCCCCCGCCTTTTTCAGGCATTGGGTGATCAGCAGGCCGATGGGGCCGCCGCCGCTGACCAGCACCCGCTGGCCAAAGCGCAGCTCCGCTTTGTCCATAGCCCGCACGGCAATGCTCACCGGCTCCAGGAGACAGCCTTCCTTCAGACTGACGCTGTCCGGCAGTTTATAAACCTGGCTTTCATGCCACACCAGGGTCTCGCTGAATCCGGGGTGGTTGGATTCATCGGCGTGCTCGCAGAACTGCTGCTGCCCGTTTTGGCAATAGTAGCAGGTTCCGCAGAATTTGAGGAAATTCCCGGCAACACGGTCGCCCACCTTCAGGCCCTTCTTGGTAGCCTTTTCCCCGACCTCTGTAATGACACCGGAAACCTCATGGCCCATGCCGTAGGGGACGGGCCAGCCGAAGATGCCCTCCACCAGATGAGGATCGGAGCCGCAAATGGCACAGTAGGCAACTTTGATCTTCACGTCCTCCGGCCCCACGGGATCTTCGGGGACGTCCCAGACCTCGATCTTTCCCTTTTTTTCCGGATCCTTTTCCCTGAGGGAACCGATCCTCACGCAGCGAATGGATTTCATTGCTGATCTTCCTTTCCCGATGGTACTATCTGCGTCCCGTTGAGGGAGGCGAATACAAGCTTGTCACCTGCGTAGCGCAGGGTCATCAAAAAGGGAGGCGCTCCCTGGGCCAGCAGCCGGAAAAACAGCTTGTCCCCCTCCCAAAGGGGGAGGTGAAGTACTTCGGCCTTGTTGACCCATTCCAATACACCCTCGTCACAGTCGATCATTTCGCCGTGATAGCGGTCGGCAGTAAACAGATACATATACTCCGTCTCCCACTCGTCGCTGATGAAGGTGACTACCCCGTGAAAACACCAGCGATCCAGCGTGAGACCGGTTTCCTCCCGGACCTCCCGAAGGAGACATTCTTCGGGACTCTCATCCTTTTCGAATCCGCCGCCGACGCCGATCCACTTGTCGTGATTCAGGTCGTTTTCCTTTTTGATCCGGTGCAGCATCAGATACTGACCGTCCCGTTCGATATAACATAGCGTGGTATTTTTCATGGCTTTATAATACAGCACGGACAGGCACATCGTCAAGCGCGGGATGCTGTACGGGGAAGAGATTATCTGGCAGAAAGCCCTTTACAAAAGGCTGAATTTATGGTTTATTAGAAAAGTAATCATCTGGTTGCCCGCGTTGCCAGCAAAGAAAGGAAGAACCATTGGAAACCAAGTATGCCCGGAAGGGAAGTGCCGTATATACCGCTTTGGCTGCTACCAAGCTGCACCCCTCTGCCGACACCCTCTACCGTGACCTGCAGAAGACTTATCCCAATATCTCAAGGACGACGGTTTATTCCAACCTCACAAAGCTGCGAGAGGAAGGAAGCGTCATCTGCGTCGGCGTGGTGGACGGAAGAGAACGATATGATGCGAACACAAGGCCCCACCCCCACTTTATCTGTGATCGATGCGGCGCGGTCCTGGATGTGGAGGGATTGCCGGAGCCGCTGTCTCTGGACCGTCAGGCGGAGGAGACAAATCCGATCAAGGTCAGTTATCATGAGCTCATTTTCCGCGGACTATGCGGAGAATGCGCCGGGATCACCAAGTAAACCATTTTAACATTTTATAGGAGGATATAGAAATGAGAAAATTCGTTTGCATGATCTGCGGATACGTCTACGAGGGTGACAAGGCTCCTTCCCAGTGTCCGCAGTGCAAGGCGCCTGCTTCCAAGTTCAAACTGATGGTCGAGAAGGAGACCTGGGCTGCCGAGCACGTGGTCGGCATTGCCAAGGGTGTTCCTGAGGACATCATTGCCGACCTGCGCTCCAATTTCCAGGGCGAGTGCTCCGAAGTGGGCATGTATCTGGCCATGGCCCGTGTGGCCCATCGGGAAGGCTATCCCGAAATCGGCCTGTATTGGGAAAAGGCTGCCTGGGAAGAGGCCGAGCATGCCGCCAAGTTTGCAGAGCTGCTGGGCGAAGTCGTGACCGACAGCACCAAAAAGAACCTGGAGATGCGGGTGGAAGCCGAGATGGGCGCCACCTCCGGCAAGACCGACCTGGCCAAGCGCGCCAAGGCCCTGAATCTGGACGCCATTCACGACACTGTTCATGAAATGGCCCGCGACGAGGCCCGTCACGGCAAGGCTTTGAAGGGCTTGTTGGACCGTTATTTCGGCAAGTAAGTTCAAAACTGCGATTGGCGGCAGGGCCGGAAGCCCTGCCGCCATGCGTTGATGAAAATTCATGCCTTGGGAGTACTGCACATGAGCATTCGTCTGATCGCCGTCGACGTGGACGGTACGCTGATCAACGGCAAAAAGGAACTGACCGACGCTGTGCGGGACGCCGTCGCTGCGGTCAAAGAGCGGGGACTCCTGTTCACCATCGCCACCGGCAGGGACATCCGCGGCCTACGGGAATTCCAGGACCTTCTCAGCCCGGAGGTGCCGGTGATTACCTATAACGGCGCGGAGATCCGTCGAGCGGGCAGTGGGGAACTGATCTCCGCGATCTGCCTGGGGGAGACCAGCGCGATGGAGATCATTCGAAAGGGACTGGGCTATGGCTTCTCCGTAATTGTATGGAGCAGGGGAGTGCTCTATATCGGTCAGCCCGGCCGGTACTCTCAGGGCTATTCGGAGATGTACGGCATTCGGGAGCTGGAATTAAGGGAGCCGGAAGCTTTGGCCCGACAGGGCGTCACAAAAGTCATCTGGGCGGGAGCGCCGGGACAGATCGGCGGATTGGAAAAGGAATTGAAAGAAACGCCGATTCCTGGTTCCGAATGCTGCACCTCCGATGCAAGTTATCTGGAATTCATGTCGGAAGGTGTGAACAAAGGCGCGGGCCTGTGCGCTGCCGCGGAGTCTCTTGGATTGACGAAAACCGAAGTCATGGCAGTGGGGGACGGACACAACGACCTCCCCATGCTGCGTTGGGCCGGTCTCTCCGTTGCCATGGGAAATGCTTCACCGGAGGTAAAAGCAGCTGCGGGATTCGTAACGGAGAGCTGTGAGCGTTCCGGGCTGGCCAGTGCCCTGGAGAAGCTGCTGGCCGGCGGTTACCGGCCGTTTCTCCCCGGTAACGAATAACTGTTTTAAATCATTATATTGTTAAAATAACTTGCTTTCAATACCGAAATCTGTAGAAAAACGGGGCACTTTATCAAAAAACAAAGGGCAAAACACCCCAATCTCTCTTGCATTCTTGCGGAAAATGTGGTTTTATACTATGTACTGTTGTTATGCGTTCCTGCGCTGCGGGAGATTGACGCGGGAGGTCGGCCGTGGTATCCAGAAAGTATGTGGGGGATTACCGTCTTGAGAACGTTCCCGGACGCGGAGGAAAACTCAAAACGGTGCCCGTTTATCGGGGCCCGCTTTTCCGATTTAAAGCCGAAAAACAAGCGTTGAGAGCATCCAGGCAGCGTCTGCTGATGCTCACGTGCCTGGCTTCCGCCGCACTCCTTGTCACTATGCTGCTCCGCGCGGAAATGCTGACGCGCATATATGTCGTGATGCCGCTGGTGCTGAGCATCCTTCCCACGGTACTTCTCTGGATGGGTATTTATAATCTGTTCACTGCAGGGGATTCCGTCCGGCGGGATCAGAGTGACCGCATCCACAACCGCTTCGCCGGGTGGAGCGTGGTGCTGATCGTCCTTTCGGTGTTTTCCCTGATCGGCCAGATTACCGCTTACCTGGGCAGCGGCGGTTTGAGCGGGCTTCCGGTCACAGTCTGTACCGTCGTCCTGCTCCTTTGCGGCGTATTCATCTTCCGCAGAAAGAATGACCTGCTGATGGAGGAGATCCCTCCCGGGCAGTAAGGCAGATATATTGATTATTGCGGCCTTTCGGCATTGCCGGCGGGCTGTGATATAAAATCAGAATTCTATCACAGGAGGAAAATCATGAACACCAGGAAACTGACTGCGATCCTGCTCTGCATCGTGATGCTGGCTGCTGTCCTCGCGGGCTGCAACGGCGGCGATTCAGGCAAGAACAGCACGACACCGACCGCTGCACCCACTGCGGCGCCTACTGCTGCACCCACTGCGGCGCCCACCGAAGCGCCTCAGCCCACTGCGGAACCCCAGCCCACCGAAAAGGTGCGGGGCGAAACGCTGGCTGTGGGCTACAGCCCCTTCAACTCCAAGTTCTCTCCCTTCTTCTCCGAAACCGCCTATGACCAGGAAGCCTGGGCCATGACCCAGATCTCCCTGCTGAGCAGCGACCGTACCGGCGCGATCATCCTCAAGGGCATCGAAGGCGAGACCATTCCCTACAACGGCACTCCTTATACTTATTATGGTCCTGCCGACCTCACCATGACCGAGAATGCCGACGGCACCGTCTTCTATGACTTCGTTCTGCGGGACGACATCGTTTTCTCCGACG
>JAEEGL010252147.1_pt1 | contig 37158 bp, 29 predicted proteins | sample 9134231 | NCBI WGS metagenome assembly JAEEGL01 (sample SAMN16246548, study PRJNA631951) | gut metagenome | biome: gut microbiome; feature: rumen; material: fiber-attached | host: Bos | place: Iran: Karaj | collected 2018-10 | reverse complement strand
GCAATCCGGTAAGGCTGGGCGATATAGGCATAGACGGACAGGTCCACGGAAAGGGTCTTGCCTTCGACGCTGGAAGACAGGCCTATGGAAGTCAGCGTCGGATAAACGTCATCCGATTCGGCTGCAAACACAGGAACCATATCCTTCATCCGGCTCTTCACCTGGCGTCTGCCATCGAAGTAATAATAAAAGTCGGGGTATTTATTCTTGTATTGCGTGTGTTCTGTATAGCACTCGTTCAACCCATTGGTTGAGTCATGGAAGAGGCATACATATTCGAACAGGTCGCCGTACTTCGCCTTGTTCTCGGCAAGTTCGACCGGCCACGCTCCGGAATTGCAGTCGGTGGACATGTTGGCGAGAACCAGGTGGTGACGGACGATGGACGGATAGTTTGCAAGGGGCTCGCCGGCGGCCTGAGTGACCGTAACGGGAACCGTTCCACCCTCGCTGGTGACGTTGATGGTTGCGGTCCTGGCAGCGCCATAATTGCGTTTGACCACGAAGGTGTGGGTGCACTTGTCGGCAACCGGATCGCCTGTTCCGCCCATATCAACCAGCCAGTCCTGTTCGCATGTGACAGTATATTCCTTGCCGCACTTCACGTCGAATATGGCCTCACCGCCGTACTTCGGAAGATCGATGCTGGTCGGAGTCACATCAGGTGCAGGAACTTTCCATTCGCAGCCGCTGTCGGCCTCCATCAGGGTCTTGAACACTCCCGGATTGAACTTAATGCCGCCTGAAGGAACCACGGAACGTTTGGCGGCGGATCCGTCAGCCTTTTCGAATTTTAAGTCGATGCCTCCCATCAAGGATGTAGAAGGAATCACGAAATAATATGCCTGCCCCGGAATGAAAGTGCCGCCCTGCGGAATCAGTTCCAAACTCTGATGGAGAGGGGCGTCCATCGCAGTTGTCATGCATCTGCCATCGGGATACACGCTGACATCCACCTTTACGCCGCCGAAATTGTCGTTTTTATATTTTGCGCCGCAGGTGACGGTAACCTTGGAAACATTCTCGCTGACCACCGAGAACTTGATGCCTCCGAATGGATACTTGAAGGAAAAATGATCATCCTGCGACCAGGCCATCGCCACCCAGCAGGAAGGGTCGAAGGTTCCCGGAATGCCCTGCTGGACATTGGGGAACGGGAGGTTGGTGGTAAACCTGTTGATATAGCTGCTTGGCGGCTGGAAAGTGGACTGGTAACCTCCGTTCCTGCCGGAAACGTAAGGATAAATGGCAATGCGGTCAACTCCATCGTAACCCCAGAGTTCTTTCAGGTATGCTACGTAAGTGGACTGATCCTGGCCGTCGGGCACCACCGCCCTGAACCGGGTCGAGCAGGCGGGGGCGTCAAGCGTCGCCGCAAAGCGTTCGTTCCTGTCGATCAGGCTGCCGTCCTGCACGAGGAACACTCCGATTTCGTCACCGGGATTCCAGTACATGTTTCCCGAGCCATCGCGTTCCATGCGGGTTTCGGGGGTGCCGCAGTCGGCGGAAATGATAAAATCTTCACCGAACTCCTTGGCAGCGGGTACGGTTTCAACGTCCATTTTGCAGGAGGCGGCCGCAACCGACATCAGCGCAAGCGCTGCAAGTACTTGTTTTTTCATAACCTTTCCTCCTTTAAATCAACGGTTCATCGATAACGTTAGTCAACTCGCCTTCCGTCAGGCTGTCGCAAATCAAAAGGCAGGGAAGCAATTCCTCCACCTCGATACATGGCTTGAGATACTTTTTTTCCATATATTGTTGTGATAATCGTCGGAAATAATACACAAGGTACAAATATATGGTTTTTTTCTCGGTAATCATATACCTGAGAAAGACTGGTTGCTTCCGGGCAATCCCGTAAATCCGGAAGGCTTTAAAGAAGATGGAGTTCTTGTGTATCTCCACTTTTTTTTCGACCTTTGTGAAACACTATTTATCAGCACCATGCGTATCCTTTTAAAGAACGGAAAGATTTACGACGGGACCGGCAGCGAAGCGTTTGCCGGGGACATCCTGGTCGAAGACGAGCGCATCGCCGCCGTCGCCCCTTCAATAACTGAAAGCGCCGACAGGGTCATCGACCTGAATGGCCTCAGCGTGTCATCGGGCTTCTTTGACGCCCATTCACATAATGACTGGTTCTGCATAAAGAAGGATACGTTCAAGTACTTTGAGCCCTTCATCCGCCAGGGCATCACTTCCTTTGTGACGGGCAACTGCGGCCTGTCGGCGGTGGGCTTCGAGCCGGATACGCCCTACGTCGACAAGATCGGCGGAGGACTTTTCAAATACGGCGACGGCTCCACCACCGGCGTGTACCCCACGGTCAAGTCTTTCTTCGATGCCATCGACCGCAACAACCCTTGCAACATCGCCGTCCTTGTTGGCCATTGCTCGGCCCGTTCCAGCATAGCCGGCTGGGATGGCCGTGAACTCACGCCGGAGGAGAAGGAGCGCATGCTCGGCATCATGGAGCAGGGCCTGAAAGAAGGCGCCTGCGGTCTCTCCCTCGGAATGATGTACGAGCCCGGCCGCTACACCAGCGTGGCAGAAACCGGCGAAGTGGCCCGTCTGGCGGAGAAATACGACCGCCCGCTGACAGTCCACGCAAGGGCCCTTTCGGCAATCACGATGGACTATCCCATGTTCGGCAGGGCCCACAACCTCCGCGCGCTCGACGAACTGGTCGAAATCACCAAAGGCACCCGCCTCAAACTCCAGTATTCCCACGCCATCTTCGTGGGCACCGGCACGTTCAAGACCAAGGACGAACTGCACCGCATCCTGGATGACCTTCGCAAGGAAGGCTCCGATGTCTGGTTCGATATCTACAACGAGACAGTGGGAGTTTCCACCATGACCGTGTTCCTGCCCAGCTGGTTCCAGAGCCTGTCGCCGGAGGAGCGCCGCAAGCCAAAGAACAGGCTGCGCCTCGCCACCGTGTGCAACAACATGATACTCAAGATGCTGGGCTTCGGATGGAAAGATATCGTCATAGCCTACCTCGGCCCCGGGCTGAAACAGTACGAAGGCAAGAACGTCGCCCAGATTGCGAAGGAATGGAAGAAGTCCTGCTTCACCACATACCTGGAGCTGGCCGAGATGTCCGGCTTCAAGGGCCGCGCCATCATGGGACCATACTCCACCCCCGAAATCATAGAATGGCAGTCAAAGCGCGACAACGTGCTTTATATGACCGATGCCTGGGTGGAGGAATCCGGCATCCAGAATCCCGCCATCTACGACTGCTTCCCCAAGTTCATCCGCTCCTCGCTGCTCGGCAAGGGCGACACCATGCCCAGCACGATACGCAAGATGACCGGTGCCGTCGCAGACCGCTTCGCCATCAGGGAGCGCGGCTACGTCAAGCCCGGATACTTCGCCGACCTGACCGTCTTCGACGAGGCGGAAATGGCCGCCGCCACGCCCGACCATGAGCGCGCCTTCGGCATCAGCCGGGTCTTCATCAACGGCCACGAAGTCCTCTCCGGCGACGCCCTCGACAAAGAAGCCCTCAAGACCTCGGGCCACGCGCTGAAAGTATGATTTGCAATATACTCAAATTCCGGCGAGTACCTGCTGGATGGCGGCGATGATGGCGCTGTAGTCGGGCAGCCCCTGAATGGCCGAAAGGATATTCGACAGGGCGGTGGACAGGTCTGTGCCGGCGTTGCCCGAGAGGGTGCTGAAGGCCGCCGAAACGTCGGCGATGGCCTGTGAGAGCCCGTTACCCACGCCGCCAAGCTGTTGCTTCAGGGCGTCGAGCGCCGTCTGGACCAGGCCGATGGCCGACGCGTCATCGGCGAAACCGTTGTTCAGGGCCGTCAGGATGGCAGCAATTTTAGTCTCCAGGCCGGTCGTCTGGCTCTTTACGGCCGTTTCGATGGCCTCCGTTTTTTCGTCCAGCGTGCCGCCAAGTGTAGTAATCGCCTGCTGAATAAGGTCCATTTCATCTTTCAGGCGGCTCCCGGACGTAGAGATATCGCCCAAAGCCACATCGATCAGCATCAGTTTCGACTCCAGGCTGGCGGTACGGCTTTCGACGGCTGACCGCACGGCATCCAGTTTCTGCTCGAGCGTGCCGCTGAGAGAAGTGACGGCCTGATGCAGCAGTTCCAGCTGCTGCCCCCGGTCGGCAAATCCTCCAGATACGGCGGCCTCCGCCAGCTCAAGCTTGGTCGACAGGGCAGTCGCCTGGTTGGCCATGGCCGTTCCGATGGCCGACAGCTTCTCGTCCAGAGTGCCGCCAAGCGAAGACAGGGCTTCGGAAATCAGGGCCTGCGCCGCAGCACTGTCGGCAAAACCGCTTTGGACGGCCGCATCGATCAGCCCCAACTTTGTATCCAGGCTCAAGGTCCCTGCCGCCACCGCGTCTTTGATAGCTTCCATTTTTTCGTCCAGCGAACCGTCAAGTGAGGCAAGTGCCTGCAGCAACAACGCCTGTCGCTCCAGGTCGCCCGCAAAGCCGCTTTGGACGGCCGCGTCGATCAGGCCCAGTTTCGTTTCAAGACTGGTCGACCCTGCCTGTATGGCCGCCTCTATTGCAGCCAGTTTCTCATCGAGCGTGCCTCCCAATGCTTCGAGGGCCTGGCGAATAAGGTCAATCGCCGACTGGCCTTCGGCAAGCCCCTGGCGTATCAAGGCCTCGATGCGCGCCATTTGTTCCGCCAGCGACCGGCTCGACTGTTCGATCGTAGAAACGACTTCGCTATAATCCGATTCCAGGGTTATGCGGATATCATTCTGCCCGTTTTCGCAGGCACACGGCACCAGCAGGGCCAGGCCAGTGAGCAGGAGGGCGGATATGCTTGTCTTTTTCATGCCTTTCATGGGAATGCTAATTCACGATCGTTACCACCAAACTATACGAGAAGGATAACGCCAGTATCTTGAACTGAGGATCAGTTTCAGTGGGAAAGGTCCACAGGTCGTAATGGGCTGTCAAGCCGAATTTTGCTCCGGGCACAGGATCTGCCTGGAACCTCACTGCCAATTTCAGCGTTTCCGGCAGCAGCTGGGCCGACATCTTAAAATAAGGGCCCTCAAGGTCTCCATATTGTTCCTGCAAAATAAAACGGCCCTCCAGCCAGGATCTCTCCAGACCAAGTTTAGAGAGCAGGCTTCTGATATCGACTACCGCGGTATTGTCGTTCTGGATATCATTAACACTGACAATGGCACTCTCAGGGAACCAGACTGCATTGTACCAACCGATTTTGAAGTTGTTGATCGTATCCTTCACGTCCCAGCGATCCTTAAGGACCAATTTGCCCAGTAAACTCTCATGCTTGACCCCGCTGGAATCCTTGAAATTACGCCAGAGTCTCCATCCGCCGCGGTCAGTCGGATCTTTGTCCGGCCAGTACTGGGTATAGGTAATACCCGCTGTATCGGGGATAAAAACAATCATCCTTTTTTCCTTATCCAATTGAATGAAAACCGGTGCGATGGAGTCGTTCACCGGGAGGAATTCCACCGATTCAATGAAATCAGCCGTATAGGAACGGGATTCCGACTCGTCTTGCGTCTCGAAGACTCCGCTATCGAGCGAATAATAGATATTGTTGATCGAGCCGCGTCTTTTGAACTGGAACGAGGCTGCGGGATAGGTCCAGTATCTGAGACCCCTTAAGGCTTTCGGCATCAGCACGAGATTGAAAGACTCCGTAGTGATATATTTCGGGTTCTGCGCGCTTCCATATGCAGCGGAAAGGGCAACGGTAGTTTCGTCCCAGACGGCATAAGGGAACCGACAGGATATTGAGACGGTATACTGCCCTGCGACCGATGGATCGGCCGCCAGCTTGATGGAATAGAAGTCTGACAATGAACTGTTCGGAGTATTACTGTTGCCCCAGGTCGGGAAGAACCGCTTCTCCGAAAGGATGTCCAACTTCAGCATTTCGTCGGTCAGGACCGTTTTCGCAGGATCGACCTGGATGCTGGTATGCCATTCTCCGCCGTTCGCAGTGGTGAGCGTCGGATCCCCTGTATACTTCAGCTGGAACGGGATGATCGCTTCTTCCAGGTCGGCGAGCGCCTGCCGGATGGCGGTCAGGATCGCACCGTAATCCGGCAGTCCCTGAACGGCGGCGAGTATGTCCGAAAGAGCCGTGGACATATCTACATTTACGTTTGTCGAAAGGTTGCCGATGGCAGCAGAAACGTCGTCGACGGCACCGGACAGGCCGTCGTCCGCATCGCCCAGCTGCTGCTTAAGGGCACCAAGGGCCGTCTGGACAAGGCCAAGGGCCGTCTTCTCATCGGTGAATCCACCTGCGAGGGCTGTCTGGATAAGGGCCAGCTTGGATGAAAGGCCCGTCGCGTTGCCGCCTACAGCCGATTCGATGGCCGCCAGTTTCTCATCCAGCGTTCCGCCCAGGGAAGAAATCGCCTGCAGGATAAGGTCGAACTGCAGATTCGCCAGACGATCCCCCAGGCGCTCTATCGCCGCCTCAATGAGGGCAAGTTTCGTTTCCAGGCCGGTGGTCTGGCTGCTGACCGCCGATTCTATGGCGGCCAGCTTCTCTTCGAGGGGGCCGACCGTCGAATCCAGCGCAGTCCTGATAAGGTCCTGCTGCGCGGACTCATCTGCAAATCCCTCCCCGACGGCCGTTTCAATCAGGGCGATCCGGGCCGACAGGGACGTCGTGCCGTCTGCGATGGCGGCCAGGATGGCGGCCTGCTTTTCTTCCAGCGTGCCGCCCAGGGAATCGATAGCTTCCAGCAGCAGCGCCCGTGCGGCCGCGCTGTCGGCAAAGCCTTGCGCCACTGCCGCTTCAATCAGGCCTATCTTGGTTCCCAGACCCGACGCCAGGGATTTCACCGCCGCTTCGAGTGCTGCTATTTTCTCATCGAGCGTTCCGCCCAACGAAGCCAGAGCCTGCTGCAGCAGCTCCTGCCCGGCCTGGCTGCCGGCGAAGCCGTTGCTGACGGCTGCTTCTATCAGAGCAAGTTTCGTCTCAAGGCTTGTGGCTTGGGATTTCACTGCCTCCTCGATGGCGGCCAGTTTTTGTTCAACGGTGCCGGTAAGCGATGCAACAGCCTGACGGATAAGGTCTATAGCTGTCTCTCTGTCGGCCAGCCCATCGCGCTGCGCCGCTTCGATCAGGGCCAGCTTCTGGGAGAGTGACTGGCCGGACTGGCTGATCGCCTCGAGGACGCCCCGGTAGTCCGGCTGCAGCGCGATATCGATAGACGGTATGTCGTCGTCGCAGGCAAGCAGCGACAAGGATGCCGCAAAGGCCAGGAACCATTTGTTTCGAATGAGTTTCATAAGCCTAATTGGAGTTCTTGACGTGCTGTGTCAGCTCTTCGATGATTGTCTTGATGTCGGCCAGGGCCTGGCTGTAGTCGGTCTGTCCTTGCACGGCGGCAAGGATCTGGGAGAGCGCCTGGGAAATCTGACCTGTGGTGAGGGTTGCCGAGAGGGTGCCAAGGTCGGCAATGATGTCGGCAATGTCCTGCAAGAGCGAGGCATCCATATCGCCCACTTGCGTTTTCAGGGTGCCCAGTGCGGTCTGCAGCAGGCCGATTGCCGTCTGGGCGTCGGCAAAGCCGTTGGTGAGCGCCGTCTCTATGAGGGCAATCTTCGATGAAAGGCTCGTGGCCTGACTCTCCAGTGCCGTCTGGATGGCCGTCAGCTTCTGGCCTGCCGTGCCGCTCAGGGAGGAAAGCGCCTGCTGGATCAGCTGCACCTGAGTCTCGATTCCGAGTTTTTCGATTGCTGTCACGGCTGCGTCGATCAGGGCCATTTTCGTCTCAAGGCTCGTGGTCTGGCTGTCCATTGCCGAACCGATGGCGGCGAGTTTCTCGTCCACCGTGCCGCTGAGAGATTCTACGGCCGTCAGGATAAGGCCGTGCCGCTCGGAAGCGTCGGCAAATCCTTCATTTACGGCCGTTTCAATCAATGCCAGACGGGATGACAGGGAGGCCGTCTGGTCGGCGATGGCAGCCTGGATGGCGGCAAGCTTTTCTTCCATCGTGCCGCCAAGCGACTCGATAGCCTGCTTCAGCAAGGCCTGGGCGGATGCGGTGTCGGCAAAACCCTTGCCGACCGCTGTTTCTATCAGCGCCAGTTTTGCCTCCAGGCTCGCGGCCTGGGATTTTACGGCCTCCTCGATGGCGGCCAGTTTTTCCTCTGCGGTGCCTCTCAGCGAGGCGAGGGCCTGCTGCAGCAGTTCCTGCTGCGACTGGCTGTCGGCAAAGCCGTTACTGACGGCTGCTTCTATCAGCGCCAGTTTGGTTTCAAGGCTCGTGGTCTGGGATTTCACTGCCTCCTCGATGGCGGCCAGTTTTTCCTCGATGGTGCCGGTCAGCGAGGCGACGGCCTGACGGATCAGGTCCATCGCGCTCTGGCTGTCGGACAGCCCCTGCCGCAGCGACTCTTCGATCTGCGCCAGCTTGTCGGCCAGTGATGCGTTGGCGTCTGTGATGGCGGCGATGATTTCGCTGAAATCGGTCTCCATCATTATATCCATCTCCGGATGACGGTTTTCGCACGAAGGGAGCGCCAGTGGAGCCAGAAGCAGGATTGCCAGTGCCCTGCTGTGCCTGATGCCTTTGTTCTTCATATGCTTCATCTTTTATTTCGTCAGTTGAAAACAAAGCCCTGCTGCGGCGTAGACCTGGCCTTTCGGCGCGAGTTCCTGTTTGCCTGCCAGGATAAAACGGTAGCCGCCGCCGATACGCAGCGCCACCTGCGGGAGAATGTCGAATTCCAGCGACAACGTAGCCGGGATACAGGGCACGGCATAGCGGTGACCTTCGTTGTGGCCGGTGACGTGGACCGTATTGCCGGTTTTGTCGGGCTTGATGGTGTTGCTGACGCTGATGGTGTAGCTGTTGCCCTCGGCGAAAAGGCAGGCGATCCCGGTTCCGGCATAAAGGGAGAGGGGCTTCTTTTTGCCCCCAAGGCCAAGCAGGTTCAGTTCTCCGGAGAGTCCGACGCTATGGAAGTTGGTCTTGAAGTCGCAATAGACGTCACCTTTCACACCGCCGTCAGGCTGGGGCTGCAGGTTGGAATCGGTCTTCTCGCGCAGCATCCGGGTATAGCTGTAGTCGAGCCCCAGCCGGAAAGCGGGACTGAAACTGAAGAAGATGCCCGCGCCGCCCTGGGGTTGGATGGCCGTCACCGTTTTGTCGCTGGATCCTTCGATGCCGCCGCCCCGCATCCAGGATACGCCTCCGTCCAGACGAAGGCCGGGCGTTCCCTGGGCCCACATGGCCGTCGGCAGGGAGAGCAATAACAATATGACTATCTTTTTCATAAGCGAATTTGTGTTGTAAAGATAGAACTTATTTGAGTCACTTGCAATACTCCGTGTTTGAGTTGAGAAATAGCATCTTTTGTCCCCCGCAATCCGGGCACATTACCCTACATCTATTTGGCTTCATTCTTTCTCTTTACAACTGTTCTTGTCCGTCTGCTGGCCGGCCGCTTCATCTAGTCCTAAGTTTCTGCGGCATCGGGCAAGCATCTGTTCGGCTGTGTAGTGCATCTTGGTCGTTTCTTCGATAGCTTTCATACATTTCTCTGCATACTTGCGATGTCCTTCATTGATATAAGTGTGTGCCATAAATAGTTTGTTTAAGATTGCTCGATATATACGGCGCTATCGCCGGAAAGTTTCATACAAAACAAAAAACCCAACTGATGACAGTCGGGGTATAAAAAAGACGCCCTTGGCGGCGGGCGTTATGTAGCCGGTTTGCTTGACTTGAAAAGTTCTGCAAAGTTACAGGTTATTTTTGACATATCACTACTTTAATGAAACGCATTCCATAAAAGTAGTTGTAATTATCATTATATCAAATCGTTATATGGTGTTTTACCAACCGAAAATGTCCATTATACCAAGAGTACAGACGAGTATGTACAATACTGTATCACTGCAAAAAAAAAGCCAGCCTGGGACGCTGACTTTAGGGCTCGAATCAAGATTACTTGAGAGGGTTGTCATCCCTTCTACCCGAATTCCCTGCGACGATTCCGATACAAAGGTAGAAACTCTTTCCGAATATACAAAGCCTGAACAAATCGCGAGGACGATGTGGGAAGGCTGACGTTGTCTTCGCGGCATCCGGAAGGGCGAAAGCGCCGCGAAGCCGGGCGCGAGGACGACGTGGCGGTTCCCACGTTGTCTTCGCGGGACCCTGGAGGGGCTTCGCGGGTTGGGGGAAAAGAAAAGAAAAAAAGAGACAGCCTCTTGTGAAGTTATCTCTCGAGCGGTAGGTGAGACTCGAAAGAAATTTCGTATAATCCTCAGTATAAATAAGTTAGTAGCAGGAGTGCCGAATTTGGTGTAAAATAGGCGTAAAACTAATCGCGCTTATAGATTATCCGTTTCAACTTTTCGACGTATGCCTCCACCTTTGCAATATAAGGCTCAACATCTTCATGCATCTGTTAATGGCATAGACTTATTCCTTCAGATTGAATGTTCTTGTAGAAAGGAGTGATGCTGCGCTTGTGCCAGTCCTCGTAGGAATATATCAAAGGATTGATTTGCTCTCCGACTGACCATCCATATTCAACGAACGGATAAGCATAATTGTCAAAATCTTCTCCGGTTGCCCTTGCCCCTCCGATAAGAATCAGGATATCCCAGTCCGAATCGCCTCGGGCATCACCTCGGGCCCGCGAACCGAAAAGAATAGCATCAGCGCCCTCTGGCAGCACCTGAGACGCTATCTGCCTAATCCCCTGTATGATATCCTTCGAACTCATAACAACGCAAATGTACTAAAAAAAGAATCTTACTCCAAATACCTCACCCCTCTCCCGTTCTTCTTTGCGTACTCTATCTCACTCCTGGTACTCTCCCCGATATAGCCGCCGACGTTGATGACATAGATTTCGTCGGCCATGTCAATCTTCCTCTTATGCATATCGTCGAGCATCTCCTTTGTTCCCGGAGCCCACACCTCGCTATCCCCGCTATGTCCAAAGAGTCCGACGCTGATTACAATGTTGCCTTCGAGGGTCAAGCGTTTCTGAGCCTCAATGAACGCATCCTTGAACCTTGTACTGCCGCAAAGGGTTATGACTTTGTATTTGCCGACCATATCCTTATTCTTTTCTTCATACTCCTTATGCAATTCGCATACTAGACCACGCAAATAGGTTTACAGATGTGCTTTATGTGAAGTAGGACAGATACTTTCAATGGGACAACCTGAACAATTCGGATTGGATGGCCGGCAATAAGTCGTACCGATTCTCCAGAAGAAACCATCAATCAGGCCAGGGTATGGGGGATTAATCTCCCGAGCTTTATAGATTGCCAAAGTCTTGTTGCTCACTTGCTCCGGTTTTAACAAGTCCAATCGGGACAGTATCCTTATAATGTGGACATCGGGAGAAATGTCGATTGACGAGTAATCGGAAAACTCCACACCCATTCCTCGATGCAAAAGGTTTGTCGCCATCGTGGCGATCTTGATGCCGCAGCCATCAAACTCAAGGAAGCGGGCGACTACAGAAGCGCTATTCGGCTTACCCTCCCATATCAGAGAAGCATCTTCCTTATATTCAGTTCTGATTCGCTCAACACCGGCGTGGAAGACTCTTGCCATCTCATTGTTGAATCGGTGTAAAGAGTTCCTGTTGAAGAAGTCTGCAAGCCAGTCTTCCGACAAACTCTTCAGATCCTGTATTCTCCAAGAGCTTGACGCCTGACATATGATGAATGGTATGTTCCAAGCCCGTGTCGCATCTATCTGCTTGTCCATCAGGCAACAAAGGACGAACAAATGGGGATACTTCTTGAACAACCGAATCTTTTCCTTGTCCCTCTGTTCGTCCGGATCAAAGAAGCAGGTCTCGGAAAGCAAACTTTGGCTTGCTTTCTCCACTAGAAAAAGGCGCTGAGTTTCAGTCATAATGGTCGTCGTCCCTAGTCATTAAATCCTTTCACACAAATTTAAGAAAAATCTTTTATGACGCCTATTCCAGCATTCTTTTCCCGGTCAAGACAAAACAAGGCTATAGGCTTTTCATGGTTGTATATACCATCCCCGGAGTCGGTTGCTTGCCTATCATGAGCTTCCCGAGAATAGCTATATCTCAGCATCCATCCTCAAATACCTCCCCACCTGTCCATTCGCGGCCAAGAGATTCGGTGAAGTATTTCCTTGCGCCTTCTTCCGTGAAAGTCGTTCGGATACTTTTATGGACAAAGAAGCCGTTCTCGAACGTCACTTCAGAAAGGGCGAAGTTCGTCACGCCGGTAATTTCCGTCAATACTGAAAGATGGCTTCCGTCTTCTGCCATAGCCGCATCGTACACCGGAAATTCTCCCAAACTGTTCCTTTTATAGATCGCTCCTCTCGGCAGTCTGGCCAAATAATCTAAAAGAGGTGTAGCCGTTATTGTCTGCGGCACTTCCGGGAACTCTGCAGGTGTCTTCCAGTTCAGCTGCTTGGCACCAGGAGTAAGAGAGTCCTTTAGGCCATAATCCAGTTCGGCTTGCCGGCGGTTCATTTCCTCGACAGCAGCCTTGTGCTCCGCCCATGAGTTATATGGGCCGACATAACGGGAGTGAGTCTTACTAGGCTTCTCTGTCTTGTCGGCCTGGTAAATCCACTCGCCGACTCCTTTTCCTTCTGGTTTTCGCTCCTCAATCGGTTTGGCGGCCCATTCATTCCATCGCTTCAAAGACCTTTGACCTTCCTCTCTGGTGACTGCGCGCATCCATGAGAAGTTGGGATTCTCGGATTCGTGGCCATAGAGCAGATTCGGATTCTCCAGAAACGCTTTTATAGATCCGCAGATGAGTTCTACCTTGGCCCTGGTAATGGGGTTGTTCAGAGTGTTCTCCAGCTTTGTGACCCAGCGTAGATTCTCCGGCCTGTTATTGCATCGGTTCGTGTCGATATGGTCTGCAACGTTTCTATCACCGACCGGCTCACCATGGTAGGCCTTGCAGACAATCCTGTGCACCCTCTCCTGGCCGATAAGCATATAGCCGGAGTTCGGGTCCAGCGTCCCGAAAGTCCATTCTTCATCCCACTTTCGGATTTTGCCATCATCTTGACACCTGCGGTAAACGGCACCGTTATCCCGGACGTAATACACCCGCCCCTTGTATTCGCACTGCTTCTCGCGGTCGAACACATCGATATCTATGGGCTCCATATTACTGCTCTTTCGGCTCGTTGGGAATCAGATCCAGATGTGCATCCAGAATGATGCAGATTCGGGAGAGGATATCCACGCCGGTGGAATATTTGCCCTGTTCGATGCGGGAAAGGTTGGCGGCGTCGATGCCGGTGAGGATAGCCAGGTCCCGCGCCTCCATCTTCTTCGCCTCACGCAATTCCTTGATGCGCCTGCCGATGCGGATTCGCTCAGCCTGACGATTGCCAGAATCAATACCCCTGGAAGGGACACCGTTCTGTATGAAGTCTCCGCAGATTCGATTGACCATCTTTTCCTTGTCATCAGAGAAGTCACGGTCTACGATGAATTCCATCAAGTGCAGGACATAAGCCTTGTACTCATCGTCATCGTACTTGGCAATGTCGGAAATGATTTTGAAGAATTCGCCATCAGGAGACTGCACCTCGACGAAGTGCTCGTCGAGAATCTGGGCTCGAGACCTGGTCTCGGTTGCCATAAACTTTTTTAAATTCTTGTCCATCTTTTTTTCTTTTAGTTGGTTAAACGCTCGTTTTTAAGGTGGTGCCCCCACTAGAAATAAACGGATGCGACAAAGGTATAAAGATTATTTTGAATTGGCAAATAAACCAATTCAAATAAATGTCATCGACAATGCTTACAAAGAATTAAGAGATTGATCCTTGTTCGCTTCCTTTTGAGCGTCATATTCAGATGAAAGACGCAATAAAAGATCCTCAAAAACCGGATATCTCTTCTTACTGTAGATAATCATGGAATGCCTAAAGTTGCCAGTAGGCCTGCGATTAGGTTCCATATGGAAATATTCATGTTTCTCATACACCAATGCAACGCGTTCATTCTCCCAGGTATGAGCCTCATCAAAAGTCTTAGTTGACGTGATATTCGATTGACTATCAGACTTTGTTAAGTCATACGAATAGAGTTTTCCACGTCCGTTGCCATACTTTTCTTTATAATGAGCAATTACTTCGTCTTCAATCTTGTCGTCCGGATAGAAATAGATAGCCACTAATGTATCATTAAGGAAAGCCATATCGAACAGGTCAAACTTTAACTCTCCAATAGTCATCCCAGTGAAAGAACTGGACGGCAGTTGTTTTAACTTTGGACCAGATTTCGACTTCATCCATTTCTCCTTCGGATCTCCGGGAAGGACATAATTATCTCCCTTCTTGTTCCAGAAATCATTCCCCCAGTGGCCGTTGTACATATTACTCTGACGATCATAGATAGAGGTAGCAGCTTTCTTGAAATCCTTATCAGCAAGAACCTGCTTAAACGTCGTTTTGCCAATTATGAATTGCCCGACCCCCTGAAGTTCAGCGCACGCAACAAAAAGCTCCTCGTTAGTAGGTTCATATTTCTCATCTACGACAGTAGGAGCAACCTGGGGATTTGAACCGCAAGATGAGATTATGAGAGCAATTATTGGGAAATAAAAATCCTTCATAAAAAACTAATACTATTGCGTGATTATTGACTCTATCGGTTTCCAGACTATATCGTTGGTCACATCCTCTGCCCACTCAGTATTACTGATGTAGAGTTGGGTGAGGCGTCATCGGAGTGGGACTCCTTAAGGCTCTCCAGGAAGGCAATCATCTGGTCTCGCTTTATTTTGGACAGGTTGGCCATATGCAATATATCTGATTCCAATCTTTCAAATTTACAACTTTTTCTCCTTCATCCAAATCACACCGCCCCAAAACCGTATCAATCCCTCATATATAGAAGAAAAACAACAAACCAATCAGAAACCGCTCACTGGCTCGACCCTGAGGAAGGATAGTCGATGAAAGCTAAAGCCGATACAACTTACACCTTTCCACTCAAGCTTGGGAATATGGTGAGTCTGTATCTCTGATTGAAGGAATAGAACCGCGTATTATTGACCCGCTAGGAGAGTGAGGTCGGCGGCTCTATTTTTTTACTTTCGCTCCCAAATAATCCGAATAATTTCAACTCCCATTTTTATCTCACAAAATAACTCATATATAGAGAGTTAGAAAAAATTGGCAGTAGATCTTAATGGCAGTGATGAAGGAAGAACTACAATCCGCCGGACATAGATATAGATGCAGGGTCGCCAGTGAAAGTGGAGGCCCTGTGTTGTCTTATGAGTATAGTATCGATTGCTGCGTTCCCGGCCTGGCATAAGCTAAGACGGCCAGGAAGACAGTGGACAGGACCGGAGGGAAAAACGAACCGCCCCCGGGACCGGAAAGGTCAACTGGGGGCGGTTGAGGATGATGTGTGTCTCCGTGGCTATGTTTCTTGTCACGGCTGGTAGGTATAATCATAACTCCATAAGTCTTCTTGGCTCATGACCGTGCCTCCGATTGTAATGGTACCGCAGGTGGATGTTTTGTTAATTGAATTACTACCCTTACCGATGCAGTATTGCCAAGTACCACTCGCATAGACACGGGTGACGCCAGTGGTGATGGTGATAGTGCCGCAGGTGCCGCCTGCCCCACAACCGATTCCCGCGCTAGCACCTGATCCTTTTCCACGGGCATCGATGCTGCCCCCACTGATGAGGATATTGCCGCAGGTGCCGTCAAATCCAGTGCCGATGGCCGCACCATTGTTGCCGCCATTAGCCGCGATGGTGCCGCCGCTGATGGTGATGTTTCCGCAAGTGCCGTATTGACCGCTGCCGATACCAGCCGCATCACTGCAGCCAGTTGTTGTGAGACTTCCGCTGCCGCTGATGGTAAGCGTCGTGCCGCTGCCGCCCGCTTGGATGGCGGGATAATGATTGGCGGTGCTCGTGACGCTGTTAGTTCCGACAAGCTTAATATTGGCCGAGCCGTTACAGATGATGCCTGCTGAGGCCGTCGCTTCGATATTTACGCCAGCAAGTGTCACGGTGGCGCCGTCAGGGATGGTGATGGTGTTGTCGGTGGCAGTGCTATTACTCTGATAGATGATGTCGCCGTCGGTTGCTGTGATGCTGCCCTTGCTCAGGTCCTTAAAAGCATGGACACCGTTGTATTCGTCCTTCGTCAGCGTGATGTTGATGCTGCGGTAGAACTTGCCCGCCTCAAGCGTCGTGTTCGGGGCAAACTTGATGTAGTTAGCCTTTCCGCCAGAGACGGTTTGTTCATAGTGGAAGATGACCGTCTTGCCGCTGACGGGAAGCATGGCGACGTAGATGTCATCGGTGTTAGTGAAGTTTCGAGTACCACTCGTATACTCATGTGGGCGGTCGCTCGTGATGGTATAAACGTGGCCGTTGCCGTCGTAAATCTTGATATTATTGAAGGATTGTTGCACGCCGCCGCCCATGCCCGAGCCGTTGTCGAGGCTGAAGTGGAACTTGCAGATGCACACCTCGTTCGTCATATTAATCATGTCGTTGACGACGGCTGTTCCAGCGGCTATGCTTAAGGTGCCGCTGCCCGTGGCTGCGTCGTAGAGCGTGCTGATTCCGTTAGCCCCCGTCAGGTTGCCGTGCTGGTTGAGCAGGATGCTCTCGGCGATGTCGTCCGCAGCGTTGGTCAGCGTGGCAGGATAGACGAACTGCACCCTGCCGCCGTCCTTCGGGTTGGTGAGCGTGGCGGAGATGGTGGCTGTGCCAGTTGTCGGGTCAACGGCGGTGACGATGGCCGTCGTATTGGCTATAGATAGTGTATTATTAATATACTTATGGTACCAGACACCAATCTCTTCGCCTACGGCCCACGCCACGTTCAGAATCTCCTTGCCGTTCGTGTCGGTGCCGGTGGAAATGGTTTTGGTGCCAGGGTCTTCGCCCTTTGCGGCCAGAGTGGCTGTAAACTGGATGGTCTGAGCCTCGGAAGTAAGCTCGGGGTTGTCTTCCGGGGTGGTTTCTACCTTATTACAGGATGTGAGAAGTGCGCCCGTAACGAACAGGACCACTGCCAGGATGTGATAGATCTGTTTCATCGTTGTCTGCATAGGGTTAAGGGTCCGTTATCAGTTGCCGAAAGGATTGTCGTCAGTTGCAGTATATGCCTCGCGGCTTCTCATTCCGCCGCTCTGGCAGATGACGCTCTTATGCTCAACCTCGACAGTCATGATCGAGGGGGCAAGGTAGGTTTCATTGTTCTTCGTTTCCATACTCAGGGAATCGCTGGTCTGTAGGGTGCAAAGATAATAAAAAAAGAGACAACCTCTTGCGAAGCTGTCTCTTGTGCGGTAGGTGAGACTCGAACTCACACAGGCCAATGCCCACTACCCCCTCAAAGTAGCGCGTCTACCATTTCGCCACTACCGCGTGTGATTTGGGACTGCAAAATTAAGCATATTTAGCTAATTCGCAAAAATATTTTTGATAACTTTGCGAAAAATTGCAGAAAAATGCTTCTGGAAGTCCCCGAGGGCAAAAAAAGAATACTCCTTCACTGCTGCTGCGCCCCGTGCAGCGGCGCCGTGGTGGAGTGTCTTGTGCAGAACGGCCTTAGGCCAACGCTGTTCTTTTCCAATTCCAATATCGTCCCCCGGGAGGAGTATGAGCTACGGCGCTCGGAGCTCACGAGATACGCGGGACTGTTCGGCCTGGAGACAGTCGATGACGAGTACGACCACGAGGCCTGGCTGGATTTCACCATAGGACACGACAAAGCCCTTGAAAAGGTGTCCGAAAGGGGTCCCAGATGCCTGAGGTGCTTCAGGTTCCGCCTGCAAAGGGCTGCGCAGTACGCAGCCGCCAATGGTTACGACGTCCTCACCACCACCCTGGCTTCCTCCCGCTGGAAGAGCCTGGAGCAGGTCGATGAAGCCGGCCGCCTGGCTTGCGAAAACATGCAGGTCATTTGGTGGAACCAAAATTGGCGCAAAGGAGGCCTGCAGCCCCGGCGCTCAGAAATTATCAAGGAACAGCAATTCTACAACCAGACCTTCTGCGGCTGCGAATTCTCCACCCCAGAAGACTAATCCTCAACCTCCTTCAGTTTCTGCCTCCTGGTTTCAGCCGTATCGCGGCCGAACAGCGTCCTGTGGCCTTCGACGCTCCTCCAGTAGTCGGGGTCGAAGTCGGCGGGGCTCACGAAACTGCGCCCCTCAAGCCTGAAGCAAAGATACCTTATCGCATACCCCTGCTCCCGGAACATACGTTCATAGAAAGTCTGCACCTCCGTAAGGCACGGGTCGAACGAGGACGCCTCGGCGTAAAGGTCCTCCGAAGAAGCCAGCACCGGCAACCCGTTGGCGCGGCATACCGCAAGGGTGTATTGATACAGGAACTGGGAATCCGTCTTGAGATGGACAAGGCCCCCGGGGGCGAGGAAGCGGCTGTAACGCTCCAGGAAGACCGGCGAGGTAAGGCGCGAATTCTCGCTGCGGACCTGCGGGTCGGAGAAGGTCAGCCAGATCTGCGACACCTCCCCGGGCGCAAAGAACGCCGGGATGAATTCTATGCGCGTACGGAGGAAGCCGACATTGCCCAGGGCGTGTTCGGTTGCGTATTTTGCCCCTTTCCAGAGGCGTGCACCCTTGATGTCGACGCCCACGTAATTGCACTCCGGACGCCTCCCTGCAAGGTCGATGGTGTATTCTCCCTTGCCGCATCCGAGCTCCAGCACCAGGGGTGCCGAAGGATTCGCGAAGCGCTCTCCCCAGTGACCCTTGACCGGATGGTCCCGGAGGGCGAAGTAGCCGTCCTTCAGCAGTTCCTCCGCCGAGGGCTGCAGGAGGCAGGAAAACGTCTCGTTCTCTGCGAATTTTCTCAATTTGTCATGTCCCATAACCGGCAGCAAAGATAAGGAAAAGTTAAGAGTTATGGGCTCCGGTTTGGAAATATCCCAATATTAGGCTAAATTTGTAGGTTACGAACCTGAATAGAAATGAACAAAACAGTACTTGTCTCCGGCGGAGCCGGATTTATCGGAAGCCATGTAACGGTCGAACTGTCGCAGGCCGGTTACGACGTGGTCATTGCGGACAACATGTCCAACTGCGACGAGACCAACTACAAGGGCGTCTGCGCCATACTCGGCAAGACCCTCCCCTTCATCAAGATGGACTTCTGCGACGAGGCCGCGGTAAACGACCTCTTTGCCAAATACAAGATCGACGCCGTCATCCACTTCGCGGCGTTCAAGGCCGTCGGCGAATCCGTATCCGAGCCCATCAAGTATTACAAGAACAACCTCGATTCGTTCCTCAACATACTCCAGGCGGCCCGCGAGCACGGCACCAACGTGCTGTTCTCCTCCTCCGCCACCGTGTATGGCGAGCCCGACGAGACCCCCGTCACCGAGCAGTCCCCCCGCAAGCCCGCCACCTCTCCTTACGGCAACACCAAGCAGATGTGCGAGGACTTCCTGCGTGACTGCGTAGCCGCATACGGCATGCACGGCATCGCCCTGCGCTACTTCAACCCCATCGGCGCACACCCGTCCGCCCTCATAGGAGAACTCCCCCGCGGCATCCCCAACAACCTCGTTCCCTTCATCACCCAGACCGCCATCGGCAAGCGCGAGTGCCTGTCCATATTCGGCAACGACTACCCCACCCCGGACGGCACCTGCCTGCGCGACTACATCGACATCGTCGACCTTGCCAAGGCCCACGTCTGCGCCGTCACCCGCATGGTGGAGAACAGGATGGACGAGCCGTACGAGATCTTCAACATCGGCACCGGCCGTCCCGTATCCGTGCTCGAGCTGGTCAACGCCTTCCAGAAGGTCAACGGCCTCAAGCTCAACTACCGCTTCGCCCCGCGCCGCGAAGGCGACGTCACCGCCGTGTGGGCAGACCCGTCCCTCGCCGAGAAGAAGCTCGGCTGGAAGGCCACCCGCACCGTAGAGGAGACGCTCGAATCCGCCTGGGCCTGGGAGAAACGCCTCGCCGGCAAATAAACCGGCGCACGCCCGCAAACCGAGTTTGGAACAAGCTTTGCAACCAAAGCCCCCCGTAATGAAAAGCATCAGAGCCTCAATCTGCATTGCGGCCATAGCGGCCGCTGCCACCTTATCCGCCGGCGCCCAGAAGTATCAGGGCGTCGTCGACAAGTCCATCGCCACCATAGGCGGCGAACTCATAACCCTGTCCGACATCGAGCAGGAGGTCCAGATGATGACCGCCCGCGGCATGGCGTCCGACCGTAACATCCGCTGTGAGATTCTGGAGGGCATGATGAAGTCCAAGCTCTTCCTCATGCAGGCACGCATCGACTCCCTTACCGTCAACCAGGAGATGGTGGACGCCCAGCTTGGCCAGCAGATGGACCAGGTGCGCACCGCCCTGGGAGGCGATGATGGCGTCGCCCAGTATTTCCACAAGCCCGTGTACAAGCTCCGCCAGGAGTGGCACAAGCAGATAGAGGAAAACACCCTGATGCAGCAGGAGCAGCAGGAAATCGCCAAGAACATCCCGGAAATCACCCCTTACGACGTCAAGCAATACCTCGACACCTCAGCGGTGGAGCGCCTGCCCATAGTCCCCATCAAGTACAAGGTCAGCCAGATCTGCATCTATCCCGACAGGGAAGCTGCCGCCACCGCCGTCAAGGAGCGCCTCCTGAACATCCGAGAACGCATCATCAATGGCGAGAAATTCTCCACCCTGGCCCGCCTGTATTCGGAAGACCCGGGCAGCGCACGCAAGGGCGGCGAGCTCGGAATGGCCTCCAAGTCCATCTTCTGGCCCGCCTTCTCCGACGCCGCGATGTCCCTCAAGAAAGGCTCCATCTCCCAGATAGTGGAGACCCCGGACGGCTTCCATATCATAGAGGTGCTCGACAAGAACGGCGACATGTTCAACGCCCGCCACATCCTGCTCAGGCCCAGGTACACCTCCGAGGACCGCGAGAAGGCCTTCAAGACCCTGGACAGCCTCCGCACCGCCATCAAGGACTCCCTCATCACATTCGAACTTGCCGCCAGGTTCTATTCCCAGGACCCCGCCACCCGCACCAACGGCGGCCAGATGGCAGACCCGGGCACCGGCAGCGCCTACTTCGAAATCGACCAGATCAAGCCCCAGGACTACGCAGCCCTCAAGAACCTCAAGGAGGGGGAAATCTCCGCACCGCTGGAGTCCCTGGACAATGAGGGCCGCAACGGCAACCTCGTGTACAAGATTCTCCGGCTCGACACCGTCATCCCCTCGCACACCGCCTCGTTCGAAAAGGACTACACCGAGCTCCTTGGAGACGTCCGCGCCCGCAAGCAGCAGGAAGCCATAGAAAATTTCATCAAGACAAAGATAAAGGAAACCTACATCAAGATAGATCCCCTTTTCCGGGACTGTGAATTCGAGACGGAAGGATGGGAAAGCAAGTTCGCACAAGACTGACGCCGCTTCTGCCGCTGCTCGCCGCAGTGCTGCTGAGCGTAGCCGCCCGCCCTGTAAAGGACGGGGGAGACGACAACCTTGTGCGCCTGATGAAGGCCAGATACATCGAGCAGCTTGAGATAAACGGGCAGCAGTGCCGCAAGGCCATCGAGTCCACATTCCTGCACAACGGAACGTACCTGATAAGCGATTCCGCCCTCTGGAACGTCGATACCAGGATTATCAACTGCGTAGGCCACGTGAAGGTCATACAGGACGAGACCATCCTCACATCCGACAAGCTGGACTACCTGATCGACGAAGACCTCGCCCAGTTCAAGGGCACCCTGGTGCAGCTCCAGAACAAGAAAAAGAACATACTCCGCACCCGCAACCTCGACTACAACACCCGCGACAGCATTGCCATTTTCAGCGGCGGCGCCTCCATGCGCGACGAGAACGGCCAGCTGATAGAAAGCCAGTCCGGCAGCTACAGTTCCGCCAGCAAGCTCTTCAGCTTCGAGGAAAACGTGAACATGTTCACCGACTCCGTCTTCATCCAGACCAGCCGGCTGATATACAATTCCGACCTGGAAAGGGCAGATTTCCCCTACTCCATCAACTTCTGGAAAGGCAAGAACATGCTTTCCGCAAGGACGGGCTGGTACAACCGGGGACGCGAGACCTTCTTCTTCAAGGACTGGGTGCACGGCCTTACCAACGCCCAGGAATTCTGGTCCGACACCCTGTATTTCTACCGCAACACAAACGACATGCTCCTTCTGGGGCACGCCCAGGTACAGGACACTACCCGCGACGCAGCCGCCATGGCGCACTACATCCACTATGAGGATTCCATCCGCCAGGTCACGCTCAAGCGGGACGCCGCAGTGGTCCTCTTCACCGAAGAAGGCGACGGCGAAGACGTCAAGAGGGATACGATCTACATCGGAGGCGACCTCCTGTCGTACAGGCAATACCGCTACTGCGACATACCCAAAGGCACCCTGGAGGCCAGCAAGACCAGGCTTAACGACATACTGACCGACGCCGTCACCGAGTTCCGCCGCAAGGCTGCAGAGGCTGCGGCAGCGGCGCGCGCCGAACAGGAAAACCAGCTCAAGCAAGGACTCAATCCGCCCGCAAGGAAAAATGTCGGCAAGGACGGCGCAGGCAACGAGCCTCCGGCAATAACTCCCGCCGGCGGCCAGACTCCCCCGGCCGAAGCCCCCGAGCCGCCCGCAGCAGACACCGACAGCCTCGCGACGCCTGTAGACAGTCTCGCTGCACCTGCAGACAGCCTTATGGTGAAGGCGGACAGCCTCGCAGCACCGTCCGACTCCCTCGCGGTTCCGGCAGATACGCTTGCCGCGCCTGAGGAGGCATCGGAAGACGCCCCGGTCCCTGCAGACAGCCTGGCCGCTCCCGCCGACAGCCTCGCGCTGCAAAAAGACTCCATCGCCCTGCCTCCGGAGCCCCTGGACACCACAAGGTACGGATTTGCAGTGGCCCGCGGCAAGGTCAAGATATTCCGCCGCGACATACAGGTCCGCTGCGACTCCATGGTTTACAACGACCTGGACTCCACGGCGTGCTTCTACCTCGACCCCGTCGTATGGAACGAGGGCAACCGCCAGTACACCGCCGACAGCCTCTTCACGCTCATCGGAGGCCGCGGCGTACGAAAGGCCAGCCTGCAGTCCAACGCATTCATCGTCACACAGGACGCACCCGACATCTTCGACCAGATAAAGGGCGCGGAAATCATGGCCTACTTTGATTCCACGAAGAACACCCTTCAGCGTTTCGACGCCCTCGGAGGCACCTCGGCCCTGTTCTTCCTGGAAGAGAACGAAGTCATAGCGACCGTCAACAAGGTGGAGGCCAAGATGCTATCCGCCCTGCTGAAAGACGGTACCCTGGACCAGGTGTTCTACTTCGAGCAGCCCCACAACAACGCATACCCCATCGTCCAGCTTCCTGAATCGGAAAAGAGGATGAAGGGCTTCAGCTGGAGGGAAGACGAACGCCCCACCCGCCCGGAGGACATCACGCCGCTGAAGCTCCGCAATTCCGAGCGCAAGCGCTTCTACGCCATATCCCAGCCCCGGTTCGAACATTCCAGGAGGTACTTCCCCGGCTACATCGACGGCATACGCCGCGAAATCGCGATCCGCGATTCCCTCGCACGTATCCCCAGGCCAAAGAGGCCTGTCCCCCTTCCAGACCCCGTCGCAGACTCCCTGTTCGTACAGGCCGATTCGCTCGCGGCGAAGGCCGATTCCCTGGTGGTGGACGTCCTTGCCCAGGTTGACAGCCTGATGGCCAAGGCGGATTCCCTTGCCGCCACAGCCGCGGCCGCCGACTCCCTTGCCACGGTAGCTTCCGAGGTCGATCCCCTTTCCGTTCCCACCGTAGATCCCAAACAGAAGCGCGCGGAGGAGAGGGAGGCTCGCCGCAAGATGCGCATCGCGGCGCAGGCAGCACGTGACGCAGAGCGCGAGAGGCGCTGGGCGCAGCTCGACTCCCTGGATGCCGCCAAGGCCGCCGCCAAGGCGCAGAAGAAACTTGAAAAGGAGCGTGCACGCAAGCTGCGGCTGCTCAAGGCCCAGGAACGCCGGCGCCAGAAGGAAGAGGCTAAATTGCAAAAGTACATCGAAAAATACCGCAAGGAGTATGAAAGAAAGCAACAAAAGTCAAAGCCTTCCGGAGAACGCCCACAGGCCGTTGAACCCGGGAGAGAAATACCAGCCCCTCCTGAGCCCGGAAAGAAAGCCCTTGGAAGTGACCCCGTACTCCGTGACGATGGGTCTCCTGATGACGATCCTGTTCTCGGCGGCGGCAGCGTACCTGGGGCTTAAGGTCGGACAGGTCTTCGAGGCCGCCATCCCCATCGCAATCATCGCCGTCGGCGTTACGGGCCTGCTGGGAAAGAAGGATTCCCTGTCGCAGAACGTCATTATCCAGAGCATCGGTGCCTGCTCCGGCGTAGTCGTCGCAGGAGCCATTTTCACCCTCCCCGCAATCTACATCCTGGGGCTCGACGTCAATTTCTGGCAGATGTTCCTCAGTTCCCTGCTCGGAGGCGCCCTGGGCATCCTGTTCCTCATTCCGTTCCGTAAATACTTCGTGCAGGAGATGCACGGCAAATATCCCTTCCCCGAGGCCACCGCAACCACCCAGGTTCTCGTGAGCGGCGAGGGCGGAGGCAGCGCCAAAACGCTGGTGCTGGCAGGATTGATCGGCGGACTGTACGATTTCGTGGTGGCTACCTTCGGCGCCTGGGCGGAAACGCTCAGCACCACCGTCACACACGTCGGACAGGTCGTCGCCGACAAGGCCAAGCTCGTGCTCAAGCTCAACACCGGAGCGGCGGTGCTCGGCCTCGGATACATCGTGGGCCTCAAGTACGCGTTCATCATCTGCTGCGGCTCCTTCCTGGTCTGGCTCGTCATAATCCCCCTGATGAACCTCATCTGGGGCGGACAGGTCATCGACCTTATGGGCACCGGCATAGCGCAGACGGTCTCCCAGATGGCTCCTGAGCAGATTTTCAAGGAGTACGCACGCCATATTGGCATCGGAGGCATCGCTACGGCGGGCATCATCGGCATCATCAAGAGCGCCGGCGTCATCAAGAGCGCCGTCGGCCTTGCAGCGAGCGAATTCAAGCGCAAGCCCGGCGAGGGCAGGCAGTCCGTGGAGCGCACGCAGGAGGACCTTTCAATGCGCACCGTCATCCTCGGCGTCACCGTGGCGCTGCTGGCGGTATTCGCATTCTTCGCCTTCGGAGGCGTGGTGAACAACATCTGGCAGGCCATCATAGCGCTGCTCATCGTCGCCGTCATCGCATTCCTTTTCACTACGGTAGCCGCCAACGCCATCGCCATAGTCGGCACCAACCCCGTCAGCGGAATGACCATCATGACGCTGATCATCACCGCCCTGGTACTTGTCGCCGTAGGGCTTAAGGGCAACGCCGGAATGGTTGCCGCAATGGTCATAGGCGGCGTGGTCTGCACCGCCCTGAGTACCGCCGGAGGCCTCATCACCGACTTCAAAATAGGCTACTGGATAGGCACCACGCCCAAGAAGCAGGAGGCCTGGAAGTTCGTCGGAGTAGCGGTCGCGGCGGCAACGGTCGGCGGCGTCATGCTCGTCCTCAACAAGACCTACGGCTTCACCGGAGACGGTGCGCTCGTGGCTCCCCAGGCCAACGCCATGGCGGCGGTCATCCAGCCTATGATGAACGGAGGCAGCGCCCCCTGGCTTCTCTACGGCATCGGCGCCGTCATCGCCATACTCCTCACAGTGTTCAAGGTGCCTGCGCTGGCATTCTGCCTCGGCATGTTCATCCCCATAGACCTCAACCTCCCGCTGCTGGTAGGCGGTGCCATTTCCTGGTTCGTCAGCACCCGCAGCAAGGACGCATCCGTCAACCGCGCAAGGCTGGAGAGGGGCACCCTCGTAGCCAGCGGATTCATCGCGGGCGGCGCGCTTATGGGCGTCGTTTCCGCCATACTCAAATTCGCAGGGGCCGACTGGTTCCTCACCGGATGGAACACCGCCGGAGCCGGTGGCGCCGCCCCCGCCGAACTCATCGCAGTCGTGCCGTTCCTTGGCATCTGCGCCTACATGATCTTCGCAAGCCTCAAAAAATCAGAACAATGAAAATACTCGACAGATTCCTTTCTTACGTCGCATTCGACACCCAGTCGAATGAAGATTCCCCCTCGCAGCCGTCGGAGGTAAAGGAACTCCTGCTCCTCCAGCAGCTGAGGGACGAACTGCAGCAGATGGGCGTGCAGGCCACGCTCGACGAATACGGCTACGTGATGGCAAGCATTCCGGCCAATATAGACAAAAAGGTGCCGGCGGTAGGCTTCATCGCCCACGTCGATACCGCTCCGGACGCCTCCGGAAAGGACATCAAGCCCCAGATAATCAAGGACTACGACGGTTCGCCCATACCCCTTAAGGGCGTCCCCGGGCTCACCCTCGACCCCGCCCAGTTCCCAGAACTCCTCTCGCACAGGGGAGAAACCATCATCACCACCGACGGCACAACCCTGCTTGGCGCAGACGACAAGGCCGGCGTGGCCGAGATAATGGACGCAGTGCAGTACATGGTCGAACATCCGGAATTCAAGCACGGAGAGATAAAGATAGGATTCACCCCCGATGAGGAAATCGGACGCGGAGTGGTCAAATTCGACGTACCCCGCTTCGGCGCCGATTTCGCATATACGATGGACGGCGGCGAGGTCGGAGAACTGGAATTCGAGAACTTCAACGCGGCGTCGGCGGTCGTACGCATCCAGGGGTGCAACGTCCATCCGGGATACGCCAAGGGCAAGATGCTCAACGCCATCCTTATCGGCCAGGAACTCATTTCCCTGCTGCCGGTGGACCAGCGGCCGGAATTCACCCAAGACTACGAGGGATTCTTCCACATCGTCGGCTTCAAGGGAACCGTCGAGGAAGCCACCCTCACCTGGATCATAAGGGACCACGACCGCGGCAGGTTCGAGCAGAAGAAGGAACTCATTTCCCGCTGCTGCGACTTCATCAACGACCGGTACGGCGCAGGCACCGCAAACCTCACGCTCAAGGACCAGTATTACAATATGCGTGAGATGGTGGAGCCGCACTACGGCATCGTCATCGAAAAGGCCGTACGCGCAATGGAGATGGCCGGCGTCAAGCCTCACATCCAGCCCATCCGCGGCGGCACCGACGGCGCCAACCTGTCGTTCAAGGGCCTCCCCTGCCCCAACATCTTCGCCGGCGGGCTCAATTTCCACGGCAAGTTCGAATGGGTGCCGCTGGAGAGCATGCAGAAGGCTTCCGCCGTCATCCTCAACATCATTAAACTTTACGCTGAATGAAACTGTTTCTGCTGCTGGCAGGCCTCGTCGCCCAGGTCATCCCGGGGCTGTGGTTCAATCCGGAACCGGTGGAGTACCGCGGCCTGACGGAGGGTGACGCCATCAACTTCAGCATACCTGTCGACGGGAAACTCCCCGCCGGAACCTACGTTCAGTTCGGCATAACCCTGGAAAACAACGGCGACAAGGCCCCCCGCTACTACATGGTGGAAGTCCAGCAGGGGCGCCGGTGGGAGAACGTTTCCACGCCGGTACACTCCGACGGGCTTGCGTCTTATTCGTTCTTCACCGTGCCGGCATCGCAGTCGCATCCTACCTCCTACCTGAATATCTTCCGGCTCGGACAGGCGGTGAGGGACACCCTCCGGGTGCGCTGCCGCGTGTGCAGCCCCTACACGTCCGACAAGGACAGGCTGAGCGCCGACGACCCGGCCAACAGCGTAAGCATCAGGAGCAGGCACTACGTGGGCGCCAGGCTCAATCCGCTCGGCAGGAAGGCCCCTTCGTCCCGCAGGAAGGTGCTGATGCTCGGAAACTCCTTCACCTATTTCTACAGCGTCCCGCTGATGCTGCAGGAGATTGCGTTCTCGCAGGGTATGCTGCTGGATATCAACGCGTCGCTCAAGGGCGGGCAGACCTTCCGCCAGCACACCGGACTCACCATGTCGCTCGTGCAGTGCTCGCTGGAGGATTACGATTACGCCTTCTTCCAGGGACAGAGCCAGGAGCCGGCGCGCTATGCCTCCGACATGGACGCCATGCGCGACGTCAAGCTGGCCCTGCTCGACCTGTGCGAGGCCCTGCGCAGCACGTCGCCCGGCTGCAGGGTGTTCGTGGAGAACACCTGGGCATACGGGGCAGGCGACTGCGGCGGCTTCGGCAGCCTGGAGAATTTCGACGCCCTCCTGTCGGAAGGCACCCGTCTTCTTTCCACCGCCTGCCACGGAGAGATTATCCCTGTCGGCCAGGCATTTGCGGCCGTACGTGCCGACGGTTCGCCCGTACAGCTCCTGGGCGACGACGACAAGCACCAGAGCCTCGCGGGTTCGTACCTCAAGGCCTGCATTGAATACCTTATCTTGAGCGGCAAGCCGTTCAGCGGGGACGTCCCCTGCTGCGGCCTGTCCGAATCAGACGCCTCATACCTAAGACAAACAGCCGAAAAAACCGTTCTCAAATGAAGAAGATTCTCATAATGGCGGCACTGCTTGCCAGCCTCGACTGCCTTGGCTGCGCTGCAAAACCTGCGGAAATCCGTATTGTCCCCGCCCCCGAAAGCCTCGAAACAGGCAAGGGCACGCTCAACCTCAGAGGCATCAGCATCAACTGCGACCCTGCCCTGGATATGCCGAGCATACGTGCCGTCCGCCAGTTTGCAGACCGCCTGTCGCTCGTCAGCGGCCGCACAAGCTCCGTCGCCACACCCATCGGGCTCGCCCGCGTAGTGGAGAACGGCAAATTCAAGGGGCTGTTTTTCATAAAGGATGCATCTCTCGGCCCCGAGGCCTATAAGATCAGCGTCACGCCGCGGGCTGCGGTAGTGAGGGCAAGTTCCTTCAACGGCGTGCTGTATTCCCTCCAGACGCTGCGGCAGATGCTCCCTCTGTCGATCTACGGCACCACTCCCGACGACAAGTCCCGCTGGACCATCCCCTGCTGCGAGATTTCCGACGCCCCCCGCTTTGCTTACCGCGGCCTCATGCTTGACTGCAGCAGGCATTTCTTCACCATCGACGAGGTCAAGAAGGTGCTGGACGTAATGGTCATCTACAAGCTCAACCGCCTTCACTGGCACCTGTCGGACGACCAGGGCTGGAGGATCGAAATCGACAAGTATCCCCGCCTCACCGAGGTGGGAGCCTTCCGCAACGGCACCATGATCAAAGGCGACCGCAACTCCAACGACGGCATCCGCTACGGCGGCTATTATACCAAGGACCAGATACGCGGCATCATCGCTTATGCGGCCGAACGCGGCATCACCGTCGTTCCGGAAATCGACCTTCCCGGCCACATGCAGGCTGCGCTCACCTCCTATCCCGAACTGGGTTGCGCCGGCAGCCAGCCCCAGCCCTATGAGGTCTGGACCCGCTGGGGCGTCTCCAGACAGGTGCTCAACGTGGGCAAGGAAAGCACCATGCTGTTCCTCGAGGACGTACTGGGCGAGGTCGCCGACCTGTTCCCGGGCGAATACATACACATCGGCGGCGACGAATGCCCCCGTGACGAATGGAAGACCGACCCCGACTGCCAGGCCAAAATTGCCGAACTGGGGCTGACCGACGAGGGCGGAGTTTCCGCAGAGGCGCGCCTGCAGAACTACGTGACCGCACGCATACAGAAGTTCCTCGCCGGCAAGGGCAAGAAGATTATCGGATGGGACGAGATACTCGAGGGCGAACTGGCCCAGGGCGCCACTGTAATGAGCTGGAGGGGCACCGCCGGCGGCGTCAAGGCCGCATCGATGGGCTACGACGTCATCATGTCCCCATCCTCGTACTGCTACATCGACTATATCCAGAGTGCCGACCTCGACAAGGAGCCTTTCAGCATCTCCCACCTGTGGTCGCCTGAAAAGAAGAAAATCAAGAATCCTATCACCCTGGAGCGCGTTTACGGCTACGATCCCCTCGCGGAGATTCCAGCCGGCGATCAGGGGCATATCCTGGGCGTGCAGTGCAACCTCTGGACCGAGTATATCGCCACGCCGGAGCACCTGGAGTATATGCTCTTCCCCCGCGTGATGGCCCTCTCGGAAATCAGCTGGAGCAAGCCCGAAAACAAGGACTTCGACGCCTTCAAGGGCAGCCTCGCCGCCCGCCAGCTTCCCCTGCTGGACATGTTCGGCATCAACTACCGCAAACTGGACCAATAACATTATACCACAATGAAAAAACTGATTCTCCTGTTGTCCGCAGCGCTCCTGGCGGCTGCCGCGACCGTTTCCTGCGTCAAATACGACGACTCCGAGCTCAGGGGCGAACTGTCCTCGCTGAGCGACAGGGTCAAGACCCTCGAAGACCGGATGCTTGAGGCAAACGGCAACATCTCAAGCCTCTGGGACATCGTAAACTCCCTGAAAAACAAGGAAATGGTAAGCGCCGTATCAGAGAGCGACGACGCCTGGACCATCAAGTTTGCAAACGGGAAGGTCATAACCTATCGAAGGTTGCAAGCCCCGTAGTCGGCGTAAAAGCGGACTCCGACGGCGTCTACTACTGGACAATGGACGGAGAGTGGCTGCTGGACGACAAGGGCAACAGGATGCCTGTTTCCGGCAAGGACGGCATCGCACCCCGGCTCAAGATAGAAGATGGCTGGTGGATGGTTTCCACGGACGGCGGCGCCACCTGGACGCAGATCGCCAAGGCTGACGGCATATCCGGCGACGGCATCAAGGATGTGACATGCGACGACGGGTATGTATATATAACTTTCGGAGACGGGTACACGATCGCCCTTCCCAAGATAGATGTTGCAAACGTACTGAAAAAGATTCAGAGCATCCAGTATGTTCCCGACTACGACGACGGGAAGATTACCGTAAATTCAGTCCTGGTCAATTACGGAGCCGACGCCATGCTCTTCGACCAGCCCACAGAGATAACCTACCAGTTCCTTCCAGCCCAGTATGCAGGCGCCGTTGCGGCACAAGTCCAGAATCTTTGCCGGAACCATAAATTGAACGACATGCTCCTGGATTGGTTATTCTTCCTGTTCGGTAAAGATATCCCGGACAATATCGAAGATGTAGAAGGTCCCGAAATCCGGGAATTTATAAAGGACGGCGGCATTGAAGACTGCCTGGTAGCATGGTTTGACGTGCGCAATGTCAAGACCCGCGCCGGAGGAGACGGCAAGGACGTCAAGTACTGCATGCACATTCTCGACGTCGTGTCCGCCGACAGCAACAGCGGAGAGGTCACCTTCAAGGTGCTCCCCATCAATATCGCATCCGAAAGCTTTGCCGCAGGCGGGCTGAAGCCCAGGTACGACGTTGGAATGACCGGATCGGACGGATCTTACATACGGGGATGGGACGATCCATATAACTGGTCACCCTCAGGCATTTTCCGTGCCGAGGACCCTGTTGATCCGGCAAGAACGTACTCCTTCCCCGTATGGACACTGAGCGACCTGCAGGCCTGGCAGAACCGCAGCGCCTTTGCCGCCCAGCTGCGTCTGTATCATTTCCATAACTATCTGATTGAAGGCAAGGACGAAAACGACGAACCGGTGTATTCCGACTTCGAGGATGAACTGGCCAGTCCCTATACCACCCTTTACCCCAACGTTCTTGAGCCCATCGAATTGCTTCCGGGTGCCTACGTCACCGGGCCCGACGGCAATCCCGTTCCCGTCGACGCCGGCGGCGAGTACCAGTATCTGCCCTACGACGTGCTTCGCGAGAGCGGCACTTCCGCGGAGCCCGGCTACCGGGTAATACTGGACGGCGCCATGCCTGCATTCAACATCGACGGCAAAATCGTTTCCGCCGCCGATGCCTATAAGATGGGCTATATGGTCTATGGCTCGGGCATCCAGTGGGAAGAATTCAGCTATTCCAGCGAAAGCCTGGAGGATCTTGTAGTCGGTACTGGCCAGGTTTACGCCGAGGTGGAAATGAACCCCAATAAGAGCGCAGCGGAGCGCAAGGCTGCAATAGGAGGCAAAATAACCGGCAAATACACGTTGTTCACCCCCTTCGGCAACATGTCATGCAGCGGAACGGTTGAAATCACCGACGGCTCCGGCACTCCAGGACCGGGCCCTGATGCAAGTTTCAATTTTGTGCACCTGAAGTACTACACCTTCAATTCCAAACAGGAAGGCCAGACCATGCAGAAGCTTGACTTCGACACCAACGACGGCAGCGTGGAATGGTGGACCAGGTGCTATCCTTCATATTACACTACGCTTCCCGATGCGGCCGGGACAACTCCGACCAATGACAGCCGCATCAGCTTCCGCCATGCGCTTGCCGACTACAGCCCCACCCCCATCAATTTTGCAGAACTGGCATTCAACGTGGTGGACGCTGACGACAACATACTGGACGAGGACGCCATCACGAAGGCAGGCCTCGAGGTGCGGTTCGAATTTACAGACGGATCGCTGGGCGAAAAAAGCCTTCCTGCCGCCAGCCTGATCGGCGATGGCGTGCAGTACTACAAGGACCTCTGGACAGGCAACACCACTTTCCTGTACAGGACGTGCGAAATGCCGTTCATCCCGATAACGGCAAAGCTGTACAAACATTCCGGCAGCAGTACCGTGGAACTCCCCACCCGCTTCTCGACCCCAAAGGCATCCGTCAAGTACCCGTCTGAAATGCTGGACTACTCATCCTTCGCCATTGTCCCCTGGGTTCCGTTCGACGGCCTCGAGAGCGATGACTTCAGAGTCGTCCTGGACGAACACAAAGTTTACCGCGTCCCTCTCGGACAGAACCTTGAGCTGCAGGACCAGAGGCCCAATGGCGTTTCCTACTATGTTATCAAGGACGGGGAATGGGTCATGGGCAACGTTGCCTCATTCAACCCCATGGAGGGCACATACCAGTCCGACGGTAACGGCTACATCGCTGGCGTCAGCGCCAAGAATGCCTATCACCTCGGCGACCTCGTATATGACATTGATGCCATCCGGGCTGCAACCCCTGCAGATTTCAGGCGCCTTGCCTCCATAGTATACAGCACCGACGGATTGAATTTCTCCGACTCGCCCATGGACGGCGCCACCCCCTATCTGTCAATCGACTACACGTCCCAGATCACTCTCACTGGAAGAATCGACATCCCCGTCCACGTAGAACTCCCCAACCCCTGGCAGCCCACTCTCGAAACCGACTATACAATCTACATCTCCGGTTATGACGGCTCCACGGGCACCGGCACCGCGAAGACAGCGGACGACTGGGTGGGTACATGGAGCGTCCTCCGCGGGGACGGCAACACTCCCGCCGGCACTTATGACAACTGGACAATTACCCAAACTCCGGACGGCGACCTGCGAATCTCGGGGGTTACAGGCTTCACGGATTCCGAACATGATGTAGTTGCCTCCGTCAATGCCGATGGCGACATGGTTATCAACGTGCAGTACACAGGTGTCACCGATGACAAAACGCTAGGGGAATTGAGACTCTTGCTTTCCGGTCAGTACACAAATGTAGAAGGAAAAACATATTACACCACCACTGTAGGCCAGCCCATTCTCATCGGGCATCTTTCCGATGACGGCAACAGCGCCTCTCTGGATCCCCAGGCAGTCACTTCCGCAGGAGCTCCAGCTTACTTCGAAAACATCCGTTTCTACGGGCGCTATAAAAACTCCACCGGAGGTGAGTCCGGCGTTTCATGGAACGGACTCCTCAGTCCTCTTCCACAGACCATAACGCGGGTCAAGTAACCCGCCGTATTTTGTAAGGCGCTGATTAACAGTCGTTTACCGCATTTAACCCGGGCTTTTATTACCCGGGTTTAATGTTGTATAATGTTGATTTATTGCTGCTTATCGATTACGGGCAGATGAAGGAATTTCCCGATCTGTTTAGGATCTGTGGAGGTACGCCGCATCAAATACCGGAAAAGTTCATATTTTTCGTCCTGCGTTTTGGCCAGTATCTCGTGAATGTCCTGCAGATGCAGGTCATTCTGGAGAATCTTTGTCATTTGCCCATAACAGACATCGCTTTTCCCTACGAATATCTCATTAAGGTCATATTCGTTTCCAGTCGAAGAGTCTATCGCCCGAACCATATTTTCAAATCCACCAAAGAATCTTGCAGCTGAATCATAATCAATTACGTTGTATGTTGATATGATGTAATCTGTCAACTGAAGGCTCTCCCTCCTATCCAGGCGGCCGAACAATCTTTTAAGTAAAGCATAGTTCATAGGAAGCCCGGCATTGAATGTTCTCCGGACTTCCTTTATGGCCCGCTTCATCGCCGGGCTTGAATACCTTATCACAAGCTTTTCCGAAAAGGGGTGATCGCTTTTCCCGTACGCCAGAAAATTCCAGCGGTACTCGGCGGCTCTCTTCACAAGCCTCCTCTCCACCGGATTGTTATACACATATATAAGATTTGTCCTCGCCTTTTTATCTCCCGGCTTCGGTGCGCTCCCGAAGCGCCCCTCAAAAACAGGACCGGCCAAACGTGAAAATGAATTCCAGGCCCGGCTGAAACGTCTGTTCACTTCGCATTTAAAAAGGGAGAGATTTCTTTTGCATCCTGACACAATCGAATCGTGAATATGGTCTGGCATCTGGCACAGAGCAAGTACCCGGATATTATACTTCCGGGCCATAAGGCAATAAATGGTGAAGTAAACCAGACAGTCACTGAAGGTGTAGAATAATACACCCCTATCTTCCGTCCTTTGATAGCAATGGGTGAGGATATCCCTGTAAATCAATCTGTTTTTCATAGCATAACACGGCTAAAGTTTGGTTTTATATACGGGTCGAGGCAGGATTGCGGATAGGCCACGTATTTTCCGGGCGACAATATACGGATTATTTATCCTAATCCAAACACAAGAGGCACGAAACAGCCCCCGTAATTTGTATTTTATTTATACTCAGGCAGATATGCAATTTAACCCGGGTGGTTTTGCCCCGGGTTAAAAGCAACAAGACGCTGTTGCTTAATTATTTGCGGAAAACGCCGACCGCTTTCAGGGTGAAGCAGCCGTACACTGCCAGCAGCACGGTTCCGACTCCCATCGTGAGCCAGGGGCTCAGGCCAAGGCGGGGATGCCCCAGAGCGGTCATCGCCGCAAAAATTCCAAGTGCAAGGGCAGTGAAGCCGAGGATGGACTTCATGTCGTACGGCACGGGATAGTACTTGCGCCCTATCAGCCAGCTCATCAGCATGGCTACTCCATATCCGGCAAAACCGCCCCAGGCACAGGCCCAATAGCCGATGACCGGCACGAGCAGTACGTTGACGCATATCATGCATCCGGCTCCCACTGCGCTCATGACGGCACCCCACCACGTGCGGTCGGTAAGCTTGTACCAGAAGGAAAGGTTGAAATAGACTCCCATGAAGATTTCCGCCATCATCACGATCGGGACCACACCGAGCCCTTCCCAGTATCCCGGCTGGATAAGATGCCGGAGGACAGGCATATAGACCACGACCGCAAGGAAGGCCAGCAAAGCGAAGATGATAAAGTACTTCATGCCGTCGGCCAGCGTCCGGGGGCTGTTGCGGTCGCGGCTGCCGTTGAACACGATAGGTTCGTAAGCATATCTGAACGCCTGGGTAAGCAGGGCGACGATCATCGCAATCTTGACGCATGCCCCGTAAATGCCAAGCTGGACGCGTCCTTCTTCGCCGGGCATAAGATACGGGAAGAGAATCTTGTCCGCCACCTGGTTAAGGACGCCCACAAGGCTCAGCAAGAGAAGCGGCCAGGTGTACTGCAGCATCCTGCGCGCAAGAGCTCCGTCGAAGCGGACGCCCAGGCCGCGCAGCTCCGGGATAAAGCCGAGCGTAACGAGGGACGTACAAAGGAGGTTCACGAAGAAAATCAGACCTACACCGTCATTGAAGCCATGATAGAACTCCTGAAGACCGTCAACCGAACCGAAGAAACGCGGCAGCACCAGGAAAACCACCAGGTTGAGCAGCACGTTGGGAATAATGAACGCAAACTTCAGGAACATGAACTTAATGGGCCTGCCGTCCAGCCTGAGTTTGGAGAACATTATGGCCTGGAATGCATCCAGCGCGACGATTGCCGCCATACAACCTACATATTCGGGATGGTCGGAATAACCCATTGCACCGGATATCGGTCTGATGAATGCAAGGACAAGTGCGAGAAAAACCAGCGCAACCAGACCGACCATCTTGAGTGCCGTGCCATAAACGCGCCGCTTGTCTTCCCCTTCCTTATTCGAGAAGCGGAAAAGCGTCGTTTCCATCCCGAAAGTCAACAGCGCCAGAAGGAGCGCCGTGTAGGCATAAAGGTTGGTAACGATACCGTAGCCGCCGCTGGCAGCAGCTATCTTATATGTATATAGAGGAACAAGGAGGTAGTTCAGAAACCTCCCCACAATGCTGCTCAGACCGTAGATGGCTGTATCTTTCGCGAGTGACTTAAGATTCATATCCACAAAATTAACAAAAAATTCAAAAAAAATTTGCGGATTAAAGAATAATTACTACCTTTGCATCCCGCTTCTCACGGAGGCGCAAGTTCATTGAATTATTGAGAAGATAAGTACAAGCAAGTACCGAGAACAACGAGAGCGTTGATTCTTTAGAGAATCTAGGAGCGAAAGGACAAGCAAAGCTTTATATATTATACAAAGAAGAGTTTGATCCTGGCTCAGGATGAACGCTAGCGGCAGGCTTAACACATGCAAGTCGAGGGGCAGCGCGGATAGCAATATCTGGCGGCGACCGGCGAAAGGGTGCGTAACGCGTGAGCAACTTGCCCGTATCTGGGGGATAAGCGGTGGAAACGCCGTCTAATACCCCATAACAACAGAGGCCGCATGACCTTTGTTTGAAAGCTTCGGTGGATACGGATAGGCTCGCGAGACATTAGCTAGTCGGCGGGGTAACGGCCCACCGAGGCGACGATGCTTAGGGGTTCTGAGAGGAAGATCCCCCACACTGGGACTGAGACACGGCCCAGACTCCTACGGGAGGCAGCAGTGAGGAATATTGGACAATGGGGGCAACCCTGATCCAGCCATGCCGCGTGCGGGACTAAGGCCCTATGGGTCGTAAACCGCTTTTGTTGGGGAGCAATAAGGTGTACGCGTACACCGATGAGAGTACCTGGCGAATAAGCATCGGCTAACTCCGTGCCAGCAGCCGCGGTAATACGGAGGATGCGAGCGTTATCCGGATTT
>JAEEGL010449893.1_pt1 | contig 37166 bp, 36 predicted proteins | sample 9134231 | NCBI WGS metagenome assembly JAEEGL01 (sample SAMN16246548, study PRJNA631951) | gut metagenome | biome: gut microbiome; feature: rumen; material: fiber-attached | host: Bos | place: Iran: Karaj | collected 2018-10 | reverse complement strand
TGCTGCAGCCGGACTACATCGAGTGCAAGGATGACTGGCCGTTCTTCTGGGGACAGAATGAAGCGACAATAGGAGGCAATTCGCAGTATATGCTCTTCGGGGCAATCCTTGCGAACCTCAAGTAATACTTTTTTCAATATTGATACATTCCCTGTCGCTGTGGCAGCGACGGGGAATGTCGCGTTATACAAACAGTGTACATTTGTGAAACAAACATTAGCTTGATGATACATCCAATATCTCTATATTTGTGAAAGCTTGTCAATTACATTACTTTATGACGCGAAAATTACTTTACCTACCTGTCTTAGTCCTTGCGGTCGCAGGATGTAACTGCGAGAGCGCCCGCAAATCAGCCTTGACGGCACACGAAAAAGAAATCGATTCCATCATGGCCGAAATGACCCTTGAAGAAAAAGTCGCCATGCTCCACGGAAAGCACATGTTCTCTTCTGCCGGGGTCAAGCGGCTTGGAATAGCCGATATCGAATACGCCGACGGTCCGTTCGGCATCAGGGAAGAACTCGAACCCGACAGCTGGACCCCGCTTCACATGGAGACTGACTCCGCGACATTCTTCCCTACAGGATCGGCCCTCGCCGCGACCTGGAGCCCTGAACTGGCCCGTGAATACGGAAAGGGCATGGCCATCGAGGCCAGACTGAGAGGTAAGGACATGATCCTGGGTCCGGCCATAAATATCCAGAGAATTCCGACCGGAGGCCGTACATACGAGTACCTCAGCGAGGATCCGTATCTCAGCGGTCTGCTGGCCGTCGGATACACTCTCGGCGCCCAGGAGAACGGTGCGGCCGTCTGCCTGAAGCATTATGCTCTCAATAATCAGGAGACCGCACGCGGAATCGTCGACGTGAAAGTCTCAGAGAGGGCCATGCGCGAGATATATCTTACCCCGTTCGAAATGGCGGTAAAGCAGGCCGACGCCTGGGGGGTGATGGCTGCGTACAATAAAGTCGAAGGGAAATGGTGCTCCGAGAACAGCGTTCTGCTGAATGACATACTGCGAGGCGAATGGGGCTTCAAAGGAATGGTAATCTCCGACTGGGGCGGGACTCATTCGACCGGAGCCGTGGAGGCAGGCCTCAATGTCGAGATGCCGGGCGGGGCGTTCCTGGGCGATTCCCTGCTGGTTGCGGTGAAGGATGGACGTGTTTCCGAAGAGGCGGTCGACGAGAGGGTGAGGGAAATCCTGAGAGTCCGCATGACAGTGAAGCCTGTGCCCGAGGAGATGGCCAACAAGACCATGACATCCCAGCCAAATGCCCAGAAGATCGCTTATGATGTCGCTCTGCGTTCTGTGGTTCTCTTGAAGAATTCCGGCCTTCTGCCTCTGGATCTCCAGAAATACGGCAAGATAGCCGTGATCGGGGACAATGCCGTCTGCCCGCAGGCAACGGGAGGCTTTGGAGCAGGGGTGAAGGCCCTTTATGAAATCAATCCTCTGCGCGGCCTCATGTCCAGAATATATGATAAAGCTGAAGTCGAGTATGTCCCCGGATACAGGAGATATGGCCCGATGGACCGTTTCATGAGAAAAAGCCCTGTCTGCGACCCGGATCCGGAAATGCTGGCGGAGGCGGTAAGGCTGGCCGAGGCTTCCGACCTCGTGATATTCTTCGCAGGGGAGAACAGGGAGATCGAGACTGAGAGTTCCGACAGGAAGAGCATGACTCTGCCGCTCGGACAGGATGAAATACTGCGGGCTGTCAGCGAAGTTAATCCTAATGTCGTCACTGTTGTCGTAGTCGGCGCTCCGGTAGATCTGCGCAATGTCGAGAAACTGTCTTCTGCCGTTGTAGTCTCATGGTATAACGGCTCCGAAGGCGGAAACGCCCTTGCCGATATCCTTACCGGAAAAGTCTCTCCGTCAGGAAAGCTTCCGTTTACTATACCTGAAAAACTGGAGGATTCTCCGGCCTTCAGCCTGGGAGTTTTCCCGAGATATGACGAGGCTCCTTATTCGGAGGGAATATTCGTGGGTTACAGATGGTACGACAAGAAGAATCTGCCGGTAATGTATCCTTTCGGCCATGGACTTTCATACAGCAGCTTTGAATATTCGGACATTTCGGTCCGTTCTTCCGGAAAGGGAATAAAGCTTTCTTTCCAGATTCAGAATACCGGAGACATGGCTGCCGAGGAAGTCGCGCAGGTCTATGTGGAAAGGCCGGAGTCCATGCAGGAAATGTCGGTACGGGAACTCAAGGGCTTCGAACGAATTTCCCTCGCGCCTGGCGAGTCCAGGAAGGTGGAGATGTTCATCGACAGGGAGTCCCTGAGGGTATGGGATTCCGTCCACTCCTGCTGGACGGTCGAGCCCGGACGCGTAAATATCGGAATCGGCAGCTCTTCAAGAGATATTAGATTGAACGCAACAACCACAATAAAATGAAAAAGACAGCACTGTTTATCGCCGCCCTGACCCTGGCTCTCCAGGTCTCGGCAGGCAACTACAAGAACTTCAAGGTATCCTCATATATCCGCGCCCAGGACGTGATGCGTATGAGTGACCGTAAATTCCTTGAGGATACCTGGGAGCGGGTGAGCTCGCAGGTGGCCCTTGACAAGATATATATCGAGACCCACAGGGACGCGATGACCGTAGACGAGAAAGTACTTGAAGATGTCAAGTCCTTCTTCCTGGGCAAAGGTCTTGAAGTAGGCGGAGGTATAACCTATACCATCTCCGAGCCGAAGGATTTCGAGACATACAGCTACGCCCGTCCTGAGGACAGGAAAGAAGTGCAGCGTATCGCAGAGTTCACGGCGGCGCATTTCGACGATTTCATACTCGACGATTTCTTTTTCATAGACATAAAGAATGACGACGAAATCGCCGCGAAAGGAGACAAGAGCTGGACGGAATACAGGCTTGAACTCATGACCAAGGCCGGAAAAGAACTTGTAGTCGATCCTGCCCACAAGGTCAATCCAAAGGTCAAGGTAATAATCAAATACCCTAACTGGTACGACCATTTCCAGGGACTCGGCTTCAATCTGGAGAAAGAACCGCTCTACTTCGACGGCCTCTGGACTGGTACCGAGACCAGGGATCCCGGTAGCGCCCAGCATCTTCAGAACTACCTCAGCTATAATATCATACGCTACTTCGACAACATAGCTCCCGGCAGGAACGGGGGCGGATGGGTCGATGCCGGCGGTATCCATATGGGAGTCGACCGCTACGCCGAGCAGGTGCATCTTACCATGATTACCGGCACTCCTGAAATCATCCTCTGGAACTACATGCAGCTCAACGATGTCCAGGTCAACGGACGCAACCGTCGTGAATGGCAGGGGAACGGCACCAGTTTCGACTACGATTCTATGATAAAGGGACCTTCTACTCTTGCGAGCGTGGCCTCATACATACTCCGTAAGGATGATGCTTTCATGGGACGTCTCGGAAAGCCGGTCGGCCTGGTCTCATACAAGCCATACCATTCTGCGGGCGAGGAATTCCTGCAGAACTATCTCGGAATGATAGGTCTTCCGATGGACATGCATCCGGACTTCGTCGAAGGCCGGCGCCAGATTCTGCTGACCCGTCAGGCCGCGGCCGATGCCGGGATCATGGAAAAGATAAAGAACCAGCTGCGCGGCGGCGGTGATGTCATCGTCACGAGCGGCTTCCTCAATGCCGCCGGGGACCGTCTGGCAGAGGTCTGCGAGCTGGAATGCGGCAATCTCAAGGCAATCGTGGACGACTTAGGATGGTTCGGGAAATCAAGCCGGGAGTTCATAATACCGCAGGTGAAATACTTCACCAACGATGCATGGGAAGTCGTCAGCGCCGGAAGGCCGCTCAACGGAGGAGTATCGGGATATCCCGTGCTGCTGCGTGCGACCTACTCTCGCGGGACGCTCTTCGTGCTGACCATACCGGACGATTTCGGAAATCTGTATGATTATCCTGCCGGAGCCCTGAACGTGATCCGCAGATATCTCGGCAAGGGCCAGGAGGTATATTTTGAAGGACCTTCGAAGGTTGCGATATTCCCGTATGACAACAGGACTTTCATAATCGAAAACTTCAACGATACTGCCGCCGACGTGAGGATAAGATTCAATGTCGAGACTGCAGGAATGCAGGATCTGGAGACAGACGAGAAAGTCAGTACCGATGCGGCGCTGACTCTCAAACCTCATTCTTTCAGAGTTTTCAGCTATTAGAGTGCTTCTTCTGATATTCGGTAGGAGTCATTCCGAATACATCCTTGAAGTGTCTCGTAAAGACCTTAGGGGAGTTATATCCCATCTTGTATGCAATTTCTGAGACCTGCAGCTGGCTTTCCATGACCCACTGCAGGGCTCTTTTCATACGTATCTCCCTGATGAAGCTGATCGGGACTTTTCCGGTGATCATCACGAGTTTCTTGTATAGATAACCCCTGGAAATATTGAGCTTTTCCGCAAGCATCTCGACAGAGATGTCCCCATCGTTCATATGGTCTTCTATGATGCTTATCGCCTTCTGGATAAACTGTTTGTCGAGAGATGTGATGGTTATCTTGCTCGGCTCGATCTTGACATCATTGTTGAAATAGCCGCGGCGCTTCATCGTATCGGAAATGATCTTTTCGATACGTATCTTGAGTATATCCATGCTGAACGGCTTTGAAATATAGTCGTCGGCACCATGCTCCAGGCCTTCCAGCTGGAACTGCTCGCCGGCCTTGGCCGTAAGCAGGATCACCGGGATATGGGAGAAACGTATGTCTGTCTTGACGGCCGAGCAGAGTTCGAGACCATCCATGCCCGGCATCATGACATCGCTGATGATGAGATCCGGGTTCTCGCTCTCCATCAGTTTGAGAGCCTCCTTTCCGTTGGCGGCCTGGACGATGTTGTATGTGGCCGAGAGACTGTAGGCCAGGAAGTTCAGGAAGTCGGCGTTGTCATCCACAAGCATTATGGTATAGTTCCCGTTCCTGGATTCTTCTTTCCCCTGGACCTGCTCGTCGGACTTCGCAGCCATGACGGCGACAGGGACGCTTATCCCGCTTGCCCTGGCCGGAATGCTGACCGTTATGACTGTTCCTGACGGCTTGTTGTCAGTGATCTCCACGGTGCCATTGTGCATCCTGACGTATTCCGCTACCAGATAAAGCCCTATTCCTGTACCACCCTGGACGGAATTCTCCTGGTTGTCGCTCTGGTACATGTACTTGAATACTTTTTCCTTGTCCTCGTCCTTTATCCCGCAGCCGCTGTCCCTGAATGACAGAACCACTTTGCCGTCCCTGTTCTCGACCGCGACGGAGACCGTTCCTTTGTCCGGGGTGAACTTGAAGGCGTTGGATATTATGTTCATCACTATCTTACGGACCTTGTCATAGTCGAAATCCATCATTATCGAGGATTCCTTCGCAACAAGACGGAAATCGATGCCACGCTTGGCGGCTGTCGACTCGAATGAGGCCATCTGGTCTTTCACGAGAGCGAGTACGTCGCCATGGACATAATTCATGGTCTCTCCGCCTGCGTCCAGCTTGCGGAAGTCCAGAAGCTGGTTGATCAGTTCGAGCAGGTAAAGCGCGTTGTTGCGGACCGTGGCAAGAATGGATTTGCCGTATTCCGGCTTCCTTGACATGAACTCTTCAAGCGGGTTGATTATCAGCGACAGGGGAGTACGCAGCTCGTGGCTTACATTCGCGAAGAACTGGACTTTCATATCTGCCAGCTGGCGCGCCCTCTGCATTTCTTCGGCCTCCAAGCGGACAGCTTCTTCCTTGCGTTTGCGCCGGATCTCGGCATTGATTATGAGTGCCGCCGCCGTCAGAGGGACGAAAATCCACAGGAGCCATGCCCACCATGTCCTGTACCATGGAGGAAGTATCCTTATCGTGATTTTCTTTATGTTCGGAGAATAGACGTGGTTTGCATTCCGCACCCTTACTTCAAGCTGGTATTTTCCTGCCCGGAGCATTCCTATCTGAACTATGTTCCCGGGAACGTCCACCCATTCGCTCTGGCCTTTGATCCTGTAGGAATACGTAGAGTTGTTGTCAGTGAAGACCAGGTTGGAGAATGCGAGCATAAGCGCCCTGAATCCTTCCTTGAGGACGATTTCGTCGGCGCATTCCGTACTTTTTCCCTGCAGTATGTCCGTATCGGTGAAAGTAGGGTATATCGCAGACAGGTGGACCGTAGGGCTATATTCCTTGTATTTGTCAGGTTTCGGGATAATCTCCGTGATGCCGGAGGATGTGCCGACCAGAATGTTTCCGTCCGAGGTAAGGAGCATGGACTCTTCGTTGATCGTTCCCGTAGGAAGACCGTCGGCCTCGGTATAATTGATCGTCACCATCGGATAGGTCGAGGGATTGATGAATGAAAGCCCGTCGACCGTGCCCGCCCAGATTCTGTGGTATCTGTCTTCCACAAGGCTGTTTGTCTTTACCGATTTTCCGTTGCCGATGGCCGCTATGTGGGTGGCATCTCCAGTCTTCGGATTATAATAATAGATTCCTGAGACGCCTCCGGTCCATATGTTCCCTTCGCTGTCTTCAAGTACCGAGTACATATGTGACTTCGGGATGGCGATTATCGCTTCGGAGCCCCAGGTCTCGAGATCTGTCCTGATAAGGCCGGCGGACGTCGCCGAATAGATGTATTTCCCGTTGCCGCTTATCAGCATGTCCCTTATGTTGTCACCGCTGGAACGATAGACAGTGGCGAATTTTCCTGAGTCGGTATATAGTTTCTGGATGATACCGTTGAGGGTACCCAGAATTACGTTGCCGTCGGAGTCGAGCACAATGGTATAGATGTCGTCGGAGGCTATGTCGCTGCCGGCGGTGTCATATCTGCGGACATGACCGTCGCTGTAGGAGTACATTCCGTTGCGGTATGTCCCGATCCAGAGAGTCCCTTTTCCGTCGGAGACTATGGTCCTTATGATCGTGGGGCCGATGTTGACTTTCGCGATCTTGCCCGTGCGCTTGTCCAGCCTGAGAAGACCGTTGCCGTCGGTCCCCATCCAGAGATAGTCTCCCTCTTCGCAGAGGGCCTGGATATCGTATTGGTCTCCGAACTGGTGATTGATGAAGACTTGAGGCTCCGCCGACCAGTAGGACACTCCGCTTTTGTAGTTGCCGATCCAGACAGTGCCGTCGTCGTCGATGATCAGAGAGTTCAGATTGTTGCTGGCGACGGAGTTCGGATAGCGCTGGTCGTGCCGGAATGATGACATTTCTCCCGTTCCGGGATCATAGATGAAGCCGGCAGTATGAGTCGACGTGATCCAGATCTTGCCGTCAGGCGCCTGTCGGATGGACGTAATCCTGTTGAAGCCTCCGGAATCGTCCGGAATCGGTACGGAATTCCATTCTCCGGTGAAGTGGGAGAGCCGGTATATGGCTGGGGAGAGATCGCTGTATATCCAGATGTTCCCGGTATTGTCGATGAAAAGATGAGGCCAGGAGTTATCCATGGTCCTGCGGTAGTCTTCCGGTACGGATATCCTCCTTCGAGTCTTGTCCCTGGGGTCGATTACGGAGAGACGCCCGTCCGTGAAGAGAATGTATGTGCTTGCGTCTTTGATGAAGACGTCGCTGATGACGTCTCCGGAGAGACGGAATTTTGAAGTCGAGCCGTCGTAGGAGTCGTAGATCCACAGATAGTCGGGCGAGATCGCCCAGAAAAAGCGCATGTTGTCGCCGGTCCCTACCCGGAAGACGTCCGTCGTTATGGCATAACGGTCGCGGAGATATGGGGATACGTCAGTCGAAAAGATTCCGGTCTCGTAGTCATAGACCGTCATTCCGGATTTGGTGTGGATCCAGATGTTGCCTTCGGTGTCTTCGGCAAGGTCGATTATTTCATCCCTGTTGCTGCCGAAATCGGCGGCGTAGTATCTCTGGACCGTATAGGCATCGAAACGGTTGAGGCCGTATGTGGTACCTACCCAGAGATAACCTCTGGAGTCATGCAGCAGGGCCGTGACGCTGTTGCTTGAGAGTCCGTCCGCAGTCGTCAGGCTCCTGAACATCAGTTTTCCGGTATCTTCTGTGGCGATGGTTGCCGTCGCAGGCATGATCTGCAGGAAGCAGATAAGTGCTGTAAGTGCGATTCGTCTCATGCTTATTATCCTTACTCTCACAAATCTAATAAAAAAATTGTGACGTTCATGGCAGATTAGCCGGCAAAGTTTGTGCAAGTAAAAAAAAAGTCTTAATTTTCGGCGTTAATTGAAAAGAGATGAAAAACTTTATTCTTGCTCTTGCAATGGTTTCATCTGTTGCGCTTTTTTCGGCTTGCGTCAATCGCAATGCCAATAAAGATACCGGACTTGAACCGACGGAATTCGATTGTTCTTCTGATATTTTCGTGGGAGATGCAAGAAGCCGTGATGCTGTGGATTTCTATTCATGCAGGATCGCCGGGCTTAAGATTTCCGAGATTGTGCCTGACATGGAGGGGGTTCTGCCGCATTCTTCCCTTGATTACTATGGTGCAAGCCGCTGCTCTGTAATCCGCTTCAAAAAGGATGAGGCCATTACTTCCGTCGATAAGGAATCGTATGTGCGTAAGGTCTACGAGGCATGCCGGAACGTCGCTGACGGTAAAAAGTGCATCTATGGGTTCGAGCGTACGGACGACAAGGTGGAAGCCAATGCCGAGCTCCCTATCGATGAACTCGTGGAGATAACGGATTTCTCTGAACCGGTGGTAGGCTTTGGCTATAAGCGGAATGGCAAGTATGTCTTTACGGAAGTCTATTTCAATGACGACGAGCATTTCCTGGCAGTGTCTGTTTCGCCGGGACGTGCTATGAGCCTGGAGGATGCCATAAAGGTAGCCGAAGGCCTTGACACTTTAAAATAAACGCAATTAATGAGGATTCTTATTCTTAATGGAAGCCCCCGGAAAAAGGGGCTTGTCTCTCAGATGCTCGGTATTATGAAAGAGGAGGCCGAGCGCAAAGGAAATGAAGTAGAACTGATAGCAGCCAATGATCTTCAGGTTAAACCTTGCATCGGATGTATGGTCTGTCGTACCAAGAGTGCCTGCGCGCTGCCGGAGGATGACTCCCAGCGGGTGCTGAAGAAGCTCCAGGAAGCCGATGCAGTCATCATAGGCGCTCCGTGCTACTGGGGAAATATCCCGGGGCAGCTGAAGCTTTTGTTCGACCGTATGGTCTATGGATTGATGAGGGATACTCCTCGCTTCCCTGAACCTCTGATGAAGGGGAAAAAGGCGATCCTTGTAAGCACCAGTACTACTCCGTTCCCGTTCAACAGACTGTTCAACCAGACTCACGGAGCGATCAGGGCTCTGAAGGAAATCTGCAGCTATGCGGGATTCAAGATAGTCGGTACTATCGAAAGGGGAGGAACACGTATGCATCCGCAGTTGTCGGATAAGGACAGACGCAGATGTTCGGAAAAAATCAGAAAAATAATCGGCTGAGTCAGTCTTCTTCCCATACTCCGGGGTCCGGCCCGATATCTGACGGGTGGTACTCCGGATTCTTTTCTCCGGCCTTGAGACGACTTTCGTAGTCTTTCAGGGCCCGGATTGCCTTTGGACATAAGATAAGCAGCGCAATTACGTTGATCCATGCCAGCAGCCCGACTCCGATGTCGCCCAGCTGCCATATTACATTCGTCTCACGTACCGCTCCGAATACCGCAGCTCCTAGAATCCCGAAACGGAACGCCCAGATGGCGGCCGATTCGGCCTTCTTTCCTTTTTCTTTGCCCAGATTGAAGATATACATGATACTGGATTCGGAGTAGAAATAATAGGCCATGATGGTCGTGAATACGAAGAAGAACAGCGCTATGCTGACAAACTGGCCGCCGAAGCCCGAAAGCACCGAATCCACTGCCGCCTGGGTGTAGTTGACATAGTTGTCTCCAAGTTCAGGAGCGTTGGCTACCAGCATTTCGCCTGTCTTCGAGTCCAGGATATTATATGTCCCGGAACAAAGGATCATCAAGGCTGTCGCCGTGCAGACGAGCAGGGTGTCGACATAGACGGAGAACGACTGGGCGAAGCCCTGTCTGGCCGGGTGCGGGACTTCGGCCGCTGCAGAGACGATCGCGCCGCCGCCCTGGCCGGCCTCGTTGGAGAAGATCCCCCGCTTGACTCCCATCATGATCGTAGACCCGAGGATTCCTCCGGCGACCGGCCTGATTCCGAAGGCTCCGTCGATTATGGACATGAAGACGCCCGGGACTTTGTCGATATGCAGGGCTATGATCACCAGCGAGATGACTACATATCCGAGGGCCATGAACGGGGTCACCAGCGACGCCACGCGGGCTATGCTGCGCACTCCGCCGATGATCACCAGCGCCAGAAGGAAGGCCAGGACAAGTCCGGAGGCAAGCGGGGCCATGCCGTATGAATTGCCGAGGGCGGAGCTGACGCCGTTGGCCTGGACGGTGGTCAGGAATAGTCCGTATCCGACAATGGTCACGATGGCGAACAGTACCCCCATCCATCTTTTGCCGATGCCCTGGTCGATGTAGCTGGCCGGTCCGCCTCTGAATCCGGTCTTGTGGCGGAATTTGTATATCTGGGCGAGGGTGGATTCGACGAAGGCCGTTGATGCTCCGAAAAAGGCGATTATCCACATCCAGAAGATAGCTCCGGGACCGCCGAGGGCTATTGCTGTCGCTACTCCCACAATGTTGCCTGTCCCGACTCTTCCGGACAGGGCGACGCAGAATGCCTCGAAGGAGGACATCCCTTTCCTCTCGGTCTTGCTGCGGTTGCTCTTGGCGAAAAGCGACTTTACCAGAAGGGGAAAGCGGCGCACCTGGACGAAGCCGGTGCGGATTGAGAAATATACGCCTGCGAAAATCAGCAGGGCGACAAGCAACGGGCTCCAAACCACCTCGTTAACGGCTGAGACTATCCTATCGAACATAATATTCAAAGATAAATAATTTTTTTACTTTTGTATAGGTATGCACAGGGCCTTTTTTGTTGATTTTTAAAAAAAGTGAAATTATTTCCAACATTCCGGATGGTGGTTGCGTCTAATGAGTGAAACCGTAACAGAAACGGATGTTGTTAAATTTTTAAATATACTTTATCATGACTAGCATTAGTGTAATTGTTCCAATCGTCGTATGTTTCCTTCTTCCTGTAAGCATCATCCTTATCGTGTCTCTCTTTCGCAAACACGAAATCGACAAAAGAACCGATGTGATGCTCAAGGCTATCGAGGCCGGCCAGCCTGTCGATCAGAATCTTTTCGCCAGATCTTGGGAGCGCAAGTCAAACGCGGAAAAGAGTGCGGAGAAACTTCAGGGAGCCGTGGTCACTTTGCTTCTCGGTGTGGTTTTCACAGTCCTTTACTTTATTGGAAATGACCTTCCATGGCAGAAGTACTACATAATCGCTGGTCCTGTACTCCTTGCCGCTGGTATCGCCAATTACGTTTCCTACGCGTCATTCTTGAAAAAGAATCAGGACGACCAGAAAAATGACTAGAGAAGAGTTCATAGGTCTTGTCCGAGAAGAGCAGGTATCTCTGAGGAGGTTCCTGCTTGCCTTGTGCGGAGGAGATTCTGATATGGCGGACGATCTCGCCCAGGAAGCTCTCATTCGTGCATACGTAGCCTCCGACTCTTTCCGCGGACTCTCCAAGTTCAGTACCTGGCTTTACCGGATCGCCTACAATTGCTTTGTCGACAAATGCAGGTGCAAGGCTCCGGAAAAAGTCAATTTGGACGCTCCGGCGGTAGGGAATATCCCTTCCTCGGCTTCCTCTGACGCCTCATTCCGCTATCAGCAGCTTTATATGGCTCTGGAGAAGCTCCCGGAGAAAGAGAGAGCTTGTATCGCTCTGTTTTATTTCGAGGATCTTCCTGTAAAGGAAATTACCAGGATTCTCCATATGGCATCGGGAACTGTCAGATATACCCTGACAATGGCCCGCCGACATCTTAAAGATTATATTACATTATGAAAGATAATAATTTAGAGGATTTCCTCAGATCGAATAAACCGCAGGTAAAGGACGACTCCGGTTTCCTTGTCGGGCTCAACAGCAGACTGGAAGCCGTCGAGGGCATAAAGAAGGAAGTCGAGACCCAGAACCGTCTTGGCAGGAAACTGCTTGTCGGATCGCTTTTCGCCGGATTTGTCCTCGGTGCAGCGGCTGCTGCATTCATATTGCTTCATCCGGTCGATATCAACGCAGTAAATAGCGGCTGGATCGATAAGATCGCAGCCGCTCTGGAAAATTACAAGACTCCGGTATTCCTCGGCGTAGGAATATGCGCTACCGCTCTCGGACTGCTTGCAGGAAGACAGAAATCCATTCTCTGGAAATAGACTGGTGCCGGTCAGAAGGCGAAGCCTCTCCATATACGGCCTTGCGAACTCGATTTTGAAGTTGAGGAAGCGTATGGAGTAGTACTGCCGGCGAGTTTGAACATCCATATTGCCGATCCCTTGTCATTCGATTCCGTGCTGCTTATGGCACTATACCTGTTGGCAGTAGGGTTCGAAGAATCGTTGCTGTTGGTCGTAATATAAAAAGGAGTCCACAGATACTTGAAATCATTGGAAAAGCTCGTATTCCCAGGCTGGATATTACTGCTGTAATTGAAGTAGAATGTTCCTGTCTGTTCCGGGACGCTCCTTAAAGTTCCGCCCCAGGCCTGGATGATTTTGATCCACTGGCCGGCGCTCAAGGTGAACCACATGGATGCCTTCTGGTAAATCGGCAGGGTGGTGCCGTGATTCTTCGCCAGATCTCCCAGACCTTCAGTTGAACCTACAGCCAGAGAATTAGATAGCCCTGATTTATCTTCCATCGCTTGTTTGAGAGTAGTACAGTTGGCAAGAGCCGGATGGTCCGCCATGTCATCCTTGTATTGGTCGTAGGACCATGAACGGCTTGCTGAGCTGCCTTTATAATATTCCATTTCTCCGGCAAGCACCAGACCATGGGTATATCCTTCCGTATATTCGTCATTCAGTTCCGCAAGATAGGCTATTATCCCGGCCTTGCTGCCGGATACAGTGGTGCCGTCCTCATGTCTATGCTCAATATGCATATCGTTGAACAGTACATCGCCGATCCGCACGGTGAAGTCCTCGACCTCGGATTTCGAAGGGTCGAACCCTCCATCGATCACGAACTTCTTGTATTTGCCGGCGCTTACGTTATCGCAGGTAAAGCTGAACACCTTCTCTTCCGGGTTCATTCCGGAAATGAACTTGGCCTGTCCCGGTTTTACGAGATAGCGGTAATAACCCTGTTTGCGGCTAGGCTTATAGACCTTCTGCTCGAAAGAGTAGAGCTTGCTGTCCGGGGAAAGAGATTCCATTGCATCGGCCTCGGTAAGCTTGGGAAACAGATAGACCGTTCCCTTTATCTCTTCGGCCGTGGAAATGAATATAAGTCCCATCGTATGGCCGAGACTGAATGTGAAAGTATCTCCGTCCAAAGCCCCGTCACCGACCATAAGGTCGCTGGCGATATACTTCTTCGTTGTCGACTGGTCTTCCTGCGGCATCCAGTCGTTGACATATCCGGCGAAGAAACCGGCAGCGGTATTCTTGGACCAGTCCACTTTGTCGAAGTCGAATTCGGCGTTATAAGGATAGTATGCGAAATACTTCATTCCCGAGAAGAAATAGAAAGTCTCCCCTGCCGGATTCTTCCACTGGGTGCCGTCGTAGGCAAGCTCAAGATTCTGGTAATGAGTCGCTCCGCCTGAAGAGATCGAGAAAACTCCGATCTTGTCTCCCGCAAGGAAACGTGTCCTCATTATAGTGTTTTCACCATCGGTCTCCTCTCCGTTGCTTTCTGCTGCACGTGTGATGACGGGAAGGCTCTGATAGCCGCTGTCTATGACTTTGACTGCAGGCTCCCTGCGTCCGTCGGAGTCATTTCCCTTGACTGCGTCTATCTCTTCACGGGCGCAGCTTACAGTAACCAGGGCAATGATTGCCCAGTACATATATCTTAGAATTGTTTTGTCCATTGATTTAATATTTTACTCTGTAGTACTAGTAATCTCCTCGCTCTCTCCCTCCTTGGTCCAGCCTGAACTATCTCCTGAAATCTCCTCCGGCTGGTCCTCATGGCCGGCATCCTGATCGTCCCCATCTTTCTTCCAGCCTCCCGCTTCAGTTTCCGTATCGGGATTGCCTTCCTCCATGATGACGTTGCCTTCGCCTTCTTTATTCCATCCGCCCGCGCCGAAGGCAAGCGGAATCACTCCGGAAGTAACTTCCGTACTGGAACTATGATCCCAGAGCCATCCCAGGATCGAGAACTCGGCGTCCTTTATGTCATCCAGGTCCACGATGCCATCGCCGTCCCATGTCCATACCAGGTTGTCTCCCACCATCGGAGTGACTTCCAGCTTGGTGGTGTCGGCGCTGACGCTGATGTCATAGACGGATATATGGCCGGGAGTCAGCCGACCCATCCTGTCCTTCGGGATATAATAGTAAGTATGCCCCAGAAGGGTGATGGCCAGAAGGGGCTTCTTGTCGAAATTGTCAGGAAGCACCAGGGCCTCGTAGCATTTCAGGTATGGGCCCGTCTCCGGGACAGTCTCGTATGGAATTATATATCCCTTGTCTCCGCTGCTGCGGGAGAGAGTCCAGACTCCGAAATCAGAGTCTGGATCCTCTTCGAACGATGCGCGCATCGCGACAGGATAGTTCTCGTCGCCGATTGTCAGGCTCTCCAGAGCTGCAGCATTGTCCTTGAGGGCACCTTCATTCTTGACTCTGACCATGATTTTGGAAGTCTGGTGGTAGAAGTTGATCCTTGCATGGAAACGGTCGGTATAGGTCAGTCTGACAGGGGAGGCATAGAGAAAGTCGCTCTGCCTCATTCCGGCGCCGTCGCCAGAGTTCTGGTCGGCTGCGACTGTCCATTCAGAAGGGATCGTCTCCATGGCTACGCCGTCGCCTCGGGCCCATCCAGAGACGCGTCTGGTCTCGTTCGAGGCCCTCCACATGAACGGGGTCCCGGAAGGAGCGGCTTTGAGCCTGATTCCGTCTCCGAGGCAGACTTGGTACATCTTTACCTCTCCGTCCATCCGTACCGCTACTTTGTCATCCTCCATCCAGGTCCCAGGGGGCGCGGAGGCGCATATCACTACCGGTTCCGGGCTTGCAAGAAGGTTGTCCGCCTCGTGCGAGGCCGAACATGCCGCCAGAGATATGACCATCCCTGCGGCCATCATGTTAAAGATTCTTTTCATGACATCGTCCGGTTAAATGATGATATCGACATCGGCCTGTACTCCCGGCTCCCAGTCATGCACGAATGTCTCGTACTCGAGGGCCAGAGAGACTACGGATATCTGGTAAGTATAGATCTTGCCCCACTGCCATTCCTGGATGTTCTTGCTCTTAAGTTTCGTCTCCAGGACGTGGATGTCCGTTACTCCGTCTATCTCGGCCTCATACCGGATCTGAAGCCGGGCTTCATCCGGGATAGGCTGGGGGAGCATGATAAAGGTATTGTCGCCTCCGGCGACTTCCTGCCGGCCATCCGGGTCTTCCGCGAGAGTGACTCCTTCTACTACATAATCCGGATAGACGGAAAATACTCCGTCGGTCCCGCTGTCCAGAGACCACCCTTCATCGCCGATCCTGTATGCGCCTTTTTTATGGACATTTATCAGAGAGATGCTCCTGATCGTTCCGGCAAGGCCGATGTCTCCGGTGACGAACCGGATCGCGGACAGCCTGTGGTACATGGTGACGGGCACATCTTTGTTCTCTGCGTCGGTGCTCAGAACCGGAGATTCTCCGGTCATCAGGTCGATCTGGCCGGCCACGTCCGAAGGGACTTCATATTCCAGCGACATGGGGCCGGAGACGGATGAATCGGATAGCCTGATCGCCGGCGTGCCTGTCTGGGGAGCATAAGGGTAGTATGCCTGGAATCTGAGGTGTCTGCCGGCTTCCGGTTTCTGGAAACTGTTGAGCGTGTTCCAACCGGCGCCGCTTCTGACGACTTCTTCATTCCACATATATTCCGGCCGCCCGGAGATGTCCTCTGTATCGGAAATGTAGGCCGATATGCCCACACTTCCGGTAATAGAGTTCTCCGGAGCGCTCCGTACTGTAAGTTCTTCTGTGGAAAAAGTGAAGTACCATCTTTCCCCGGCTGTCTCTGCAGTGGCATTGTCTTTCGGAGTGCATGCAGTAATCGACAGAGCCAGGAATGCGGCAAGTCTAATCTTCTTCATCTTCGCGACCGCTGACGATAGCGTCAAATACAGATGAGAAGTCAGAGCCGCAGATTATGGACTCGCAGTCTAATTCTACTATAGAAATTTCTGGTTTTGTATAAATGGTTTTCATGATTTTATTCTTGATGTTTTGTTGATGATTCTAAAATTCCATGTCCTCCGGAGTGTCGTTTCCGTAGGTCCAGGGGTCGACGTCTATATCGAAGCCTGAACCGAACGACATCGGTTGTCCTTCGCTGTCATAGCCGCCGGAAAAAGTGATGGAGTAAGTGACCGTTTTTCCTTCAGTCGTCTTTAATATGTTGGCCGGCAAATAAACATCGCCGTACGTGGAATCCGATCCGAGGACATAATGTCCGTTGGCATTCTTTATCTTGCAGAGAAGCTTTATGTAAACATGACCTTCCATGTCGGCCTCCAGAGTGGAGACAGGACTTGTGTCCTTGGTCTTCCATTTGGTGGTCTTCGGCTGGGGAATCACGAGAAAAAGAGTATCCTTGTCTACGAGATACTGCTTTGTCCTTGATACCTCGAAAGGCTCGTCGAAGATACGTACCATCTTTCCGCGGGTTGTCCCTTCTTTCCAGGTCCCGGTGTTCGAGGTGGTGGCATCGAATGTGAAGGTGCCCGAATCGATCATGTTATATACCGATATCCCGCCGACAGTTACCGTGCAATCTTCCTCCATCTTGTTGATTATTGTGAAGTTCAGGGCGGATAATGCCGGTCTGAAACTCAGTCCGGTCCTTCCTCCGTTCTCATACACATTGACTCCGATAGACGAAGAATACATAAGGTCGAACTGGTCTTCGGAACTTTCCGGTACGGTATAGGTGAATGTCTGTCTGGATGAATTCATGGTCAGCTTATCCATGACTCCGCCTGCGGATATCTTTGCAAAGGATGCGTTCACCGCATAGAAGTTGACATTTCCTTCAGGGGTCGTGAGAGGCTTGTCCTGACTCCAGGTACCATCTGCATTCCGTTGGAAGACTACGTTTGACGCGAAGACTTTCTTTCCGAGAATACCGAAAACTCCGTATTTGTCAATGCCGGAAGCATCCAGACGTGAGCCGCGGGTAAGGGGAGTGCCTTCTATCGATATGTCGAACGTGACAGGGTATCCTTCAGGAAAGGCTGTCATAGATCCGGGAGTGTTTTTGGTACATGCCAGGATTACAGGACAAATGACCGTCAGGGCCACTTTGATCAATAGCTTCATAAGCTATTATGGTTCAATAGGGATGATAATCTGGATTTCCTGGAAGAGGTCGCGTCCGTTTGACTTCTTGACCTTGTCTATTCCGATGTTCAGCGTATTGGTCTTGTTGAACCCGAATCCATTGGCCATGGTCAGCGGGATGAAGAGTTCCTCGACGTTGTCAGAAGTGCCGTTTGCTGCCGCCTCCTGGTTTCTGTAGTCCAGATGACTCTTGAGGTAGACATTCATGGAGTAATCGTCAGATGTCGGAATCCAGACGCTGATCATAGGGTCGTTAAGCCAGTCGTCGTTGTCAGTGCTGAGCTGGCCGCCATCATCGATGTAAAGCTCTTTCGCATCGTCATATTCATCCTCGTCGGAATCCTCATCCAGGCCGTAGTAATCATAGAAAGTCTGGCCTCCCATGTATTCATAAAGCTGACAGGTGACTCCGATATAGCTGTCTTTCAGAGGATGTCCTTCTGTTCCGTCCGTGTCCCATGCAGTAGGCTTCTGCGGCATCACGTAGATCTCTCCGATGGCATCGCTGTCGATGTAGCGGCTGTCCAGAAGAGTGTATCCTGACACCGGAGTCGGTGTGAATTCCACAGGTTCCTTCAGGTCGATTACGATGTCTCTGTACTCGGCATCGTCAGGATTGACTGTCCATGGGTTCGAGTCGAAGCCGGCGAAGTCGAATGTTCCCTTCGTGGCTATATGGTAAAGAGTGATTCTGGTGATCTTGATATGGTAGTCGCTGTCTCCGAATCTGCTGGCCTTGTCGAATCCGACTTTGAACCTGACTGAGGACAGCGCATGCTTGAAATTCAGCAATACGGTCTCGCCGTCCGGATGGTCTTCGTTCTTGGATACAAGAAGGTCTTTCTGGTTGGCGAAGGATTCCGGTACGGTGTATTCGAACTTGCCGTCAATGATGTCCGGCACTTCTGCGGTATTGTCGCTAACCCCGTAGAAAGTGTGGGTCGCGCTGCCTCCCGGCCATCTGAGATCAGAGTGGTCTGTGGAAATCCAGGCGTCCTGCTGTTTTGTGAACAGGTAGTCAGAGATCCATGGAGCGTCCGTTCCCTGGATACCGACTAATTTGAAAGAGTTCACGGCGCTGATCGCCTGTCCCTTTGTGTCGGCGACTTTAACGATGAATGGTTTTCCCGAAGGAGCCTCTTTTGTGCAGCCCGCAAAAGTGGCTGCGGCCGCCAATATGGCGACTGCCCAAGTGGTTGTTATTTTCATAACTGGTTGGTGTGAAAGTTAATAAGTAATACAATTGTGAATAGTATGTTCTTTTTGATTAGTGATGCTTTAAATTCAATTGTTCGCTTAATCGAAGATAGGAATCTTTTTCCGTATTACAATGGCTTCAGAGCACTTTTGTTACAAATTTGTTATGTTTTTTTCCTGTTGAAGAAATGGTGGAAATCTTTTAAGTGAAAATATTCAGCATATAAAGAAAAATAGCTATATTCGTGCTCAAGTTTTCCGTATGAGCATAGAATCACTAAAATCTAATATCAGAACGATTCCGGATTTCCCGATCAAGGGAATTCTGTTCTGGGATGTGACCACGCTTTATAAGAACGCTGACTGCATCAGGGAACTCGAAGATATTCTTTACGATCTTTACAAAGACAAAGGCATTACAAAGGTAGTCGGTATCGAATCCAGGGGATTCGTCATGGGTGCCGCGCTGGCTGTCAAGCTCGGCGCTGGTTTCGTTCTTGCCCGCAAGAAGGGCAAGCTTCCGGCAGAGACGCTGAGCGTGACATACGACAAGGAGTACGGCAAGGACACTATTGAAATCCATACCGATGCCATTGAACCTGACGACGTCGTACTGATCCATGATGACCTTCTCGCTACGGGAGGCTCCGCGCTCGCCGCTTCCAGACTCGTCGAGAAGTTCCATCCAGCCAAGACCTACATCAATTTTATTATAGAATTAGTAGAACTGAATGGAAGGAAAGTCCTTCCTGACGGTATAGAAGTTACGTCGATTATTCAGGTTTAATTAATGCTATATGAGTAAATTCCTTGAAAAGGCTTTTGGCTTCGACAGCCAGAAGCACACAGTCCGTACAGAGATACTGGCTGGTGTTACCACTTTCCTGACGATGGCCTATATCCTGGCTGTCAATCCAAGCATCTTCGGCGCTCTTGACGGCATGCCAAACGGCGCCGTATTCACAGCTACAGCATGCGCTGCTCTCATCGCTACTCTTGTGATGGCCCTCTATGCAAAGAAACCGTTCGCCCTTGCCCCTGGTATGGGACTCAACGCTTTCTTCGTTTATACGGTCTGCCTCACTATGGGTTACAGCTGGCAGTTCGCCCTTACCGCAGTCCTGATCGAGGGTATCATCTTCGTGATCCTCTCCGTGACCAGAATCCGTACGTGGCTGCTCAATGCTATTCCTCTGTCCCTCAAGAAGGCAATCGGAGCGGGAATCGGTCTTTTCATCGCATTCATCGGTCTGCAGAACGCCGGAATCATCGCCAACTCTGACGCAACTCTCGTCGTTCTCGGCAAGATAACCGAAGGCCCGGCTCTTCTCGCCGTCATCGGCGTATTCATCACCGGCGCTCTCGTTATCCTCAATGTCCGCGGCGGAATGCTTATCGGTATCATAGCTACGACAATCATCGGTCTGTTCATCAAGGATCCTGCATCGGGCGCCGCAATCACGAAGCTCGGCGGCTTTGTCTCTACACCTCCAAGCCTGGATCCGATATTCTGCAAGTTCGATTTCAGCCAGGTATTCTCTCTGGACATGCTCGCAATCGTGTTCACCTTCCTCTTCATCGATATGTTCGATACCATGGGAACGGTCATCGGAGTATCCCAGAAGGCCGGAATGGTTGACAAGGACGGTAATATTCCTGAGGCCGAGAAGGTATTCCTTGCTGACTCTATCGGTACTGTCGCAGGAGCATGCCTCGGTACCTCTACTACGACGACCTACGTGGAAAGCTCCTCAGGTGTCGCAGCTGGCGGACGTACAGGTCTTACGGCATTCAGCGTCGCAGTCTGCTTCGCTCTTGCCTTGTTCCTTTCTCCTATCTTCCTGGCTATCCCGAGCGCAGCTACGGCTCCTGCCCTTATCATTGTCGGAATGATGATGATGACCCCGGTGATTGATATCGAGTGGGGCGACTACCGCGAGGCTCTTCCTGCATTCATAACCATGATATTCATGCCTCTTGCCTACAGTATCTCCGATGGTATTCTCCTTGGCGTGATCACTTACGTAATCCTTAATGCGATTACCGGAAAGGCAAAGAAGATTTCAATCACGATGTGGGTTCTTGCTGCACTTTTCGTGCTCAAGTATATCTTCATCTAAGACATTGTAATATAGAGTAATGTGCGAAGCCATTCCGACGTATCAGGCGCAGAATGGCTTCGTGTATTTTAGCAGTGTTGTTTTTAAAGTAAAATGATGTAACTTTGCATGGGATTATGGGAGAAAGCAGATTTTTTATCGACAGTCCTTCGGGCAAAATATCAGTTGTGGTCCAGAGACCGTCGCAGGTTTCCGGGAAGTGCCCTGTCGTCATCCTGATGCATGGACTGATGGCGAGCAAGAATCTGGAACCTCTCAAAAGCATGGCGAAAGCCCTTCCTCAGCAAGGTATAGCATCTTTAAGTTTTGATTTCAACGGCCACGGCAGAAGTTACGGGAAAATGAGTGAAATGACAGTCCTGAAAGAGATCGATGACGCCCGTTTCGTTTATGACTATGTATGCGCCCAGGAATGGGCCGGCAGCATAGCCTTTGCCGGTCATTCGCAGGGCGGAGTCGTTTCCGCGATGCTTGCCGGAGAACTCGGACCGAAGCTCTCGGCTCTCGTACTGCTGTCTCCAGCCCCGTCACTCAAGGATGAAGCCATAAGCGGAAGCATTATGGGGCGCCGTTTCGATCCGGAGAATCCTCCTGAAAGACTGCATGTCTATCTCCATACTTTGGGCCGGGATTACATCACTGTCGCCAGGTCTTTGCCGATATATGAGAATTCTTCGGCGTATGAAGGCCCTGTCTGCATAATCCATGGCGCCAACGACATCATAGTGCCGGTCCGTTATGCGGAGGAGTTCAACGGAATATACAAGAACAGCGAACTGCATGTCATCCCCGGAGAAGGGCATTTCCTCAGAAAAAAAAGAAACGATATTATAGAACTGACTGTTAACTTTTTGAAAAATAATCTCTCATGAATCTATTCCCTAATGTTGAAGAAGCATACACAAAGGAGCATCTCTCCGCAAGGTATGCCCAGCGTCTCGCAGAATATATAGCGTTCGGACCAATTGTCTTCCAGGCCAGCAGAATGATGCTGGAATTCGGTATTCTCGATATGCTGAGGGATACCGGACTGACTATCTCTGAGGTGGCGGAAAAGGCCGGAATATCGGAATATGCCGCAAAGGTGCTTCTGGAAGCGTCGCTTTCTATCGGGACTGTGCTGGTGGACAAAGAAACGGACAGATTCAGCCTTTCCAAGACAGGATGGTTCCTTCTCAATGATCCTGCTACCAGAGTCAACATGGACTTCAACCACTATGTCAACTATGAGGGATTCTACCGGCTGGAGGAGTCTTTGCGTAACGGTAAGCCGGAAGGCTTGAAGCACTTCGGAGACTGGCCGACTCTTTATGAGGGCCTGTCATCCCTTCCTGAAAGAGTCCGCGAGAGCTGGCTTGCCTTCGACCATTTCTATTCTGACCATTCATTCGACAGCGCCCTGGAGATCGTCTTCGGATTCAAGCCGCGCAACATAATCGATGTCGGCGGAAATACCGGCCGGTGGGCTACCGAATGCGTCAAATACGATCCGGATGTGAATGTGACCATAATCGACCTTCCGCAGCAGCTCGGGCTTATGCGCGAGGCTACGAAAGACGTCACGGGGGCAGACAGGATCCATGGCGTCCCTATGAATATGCTGGACCAGTCGGCTGCCTTCCCTGAAGGGCTGGATGCCGATGTCATCTGGATGAGCCAGTTCCTTGACTGCTTCTCCGAGGATCAGATATTCAGCATCCTCAGCCGCGCCGCCAAGATCATGACGGACAAGACCAGACTCTGTATCATGGAGACGTTCTGGGACCGTCAGAGATTCGAGCCGGCATCATTCTGCCTTACTATGACTAGCCTTTACTTTACAGCTATGGCAAACGGCAACTCGAAGATGTATCATTCCGATGATATGATCTCGATCATAAACAAGGCCGGACTGGAAATTGAGACCATCCATGACGGGCTTGGCCAGGGACACAGCATTCTAGTATGTAAACTTATCAGATAAAAATATGACTATTCAAGAGATTCAAGAAACAGTAACGGGTTTCCTGACAGAAGAACTCGAAATCGACGGATCCAAGATCTCCGGCGACGCCCGCCTCAAGGAAGATCTCGGTATAGACAGCCTGGAGATCGTGGACGTGGTTGTCTATGTCGACCAGGCCTTCGGCTTCAAGATGAGGCCGGAAGACTTCCGCGAGATCAAGACATTCGATGATTTCTGCAAACATATAGAGACGAAAATTGGCTGAGACCGGACATAAGGCCTGGCAGGGCAAGACTGACGGAACTCCTTGGATGCAGCGATCTCTGATCGCTTTGTTCAGGGTATTCCCGCTATGGCTTCTGTACGGACTTATGGGCCTTGTGATCCCTTTCTACATGATGTTCGCTCCGGGATTCGGAGCCTCCTACAGGTTCTTCCGGAAGCGTATATGCAAGGGGCCTGTAAGCTCTTTCCTGCACGTCTATAAGAACGAATTCGAGCTGGGAATGGTAGTGCTTGACAGGTTTGCCGCATATGGGGGCAAGAACTTCAAGGTAGAAGTGGAAGGACGGGACATCTTCGACGGACTCTGCGCGAAGGAATCCGGCTTCATCATGCTTACCGCCCATGTCGGCAACTTCGAGATGGTAGGATATACCCTCAGCAGCGGGAAGACGGTCAACGCCCTCGTCTTCGGAGGCGAGACGGATACGATCAAAAACAACCGTTCCAAGGTCTTCGGACGCACTAACGTGAAGGTCCTTCCGATATCCGGGGACATGTCCCATATTTTCCTGATGAACGACGCTCTTTCCCGCGGGGAGATCGTAAGCATCAGCGGAGACCGTTCGACGGATTCCGGAAGGACGATATCATGTCCTTTCATGGGAGAGAACGCCAGATTCCCTCTGGGGCCGTTCAAGCTTGCGGCCGTAAGGGAAATCCCCGTGATAGCTGCGTATTCCCTCAAGACCGGGATGTCAAGGTACAAGGTCTATGTGGAGGCCCTCCCGGAATACACGGGAAAGGAGAATAAGATCCAGTTCCTTGCCGACAGCTATGCCGCTTCGCTTGAAAAGATAGCCCGGAAATATCCGGACCAGTGGTATAATTTTTATGATTTCTGGAAATAGTGGAACCTAAAGAAGTAAATATCGGGGATATACTGCTCCAGCAGCCGCCATTCCGCTTCGTTGATTCGCTTGAATCGTACGACGAGACAGGCGTGACGACTCTTTATGAGGTTCCGCAGACGGGAGTCTTCGTGCAGGATTACAGGTTCGAAGAAGGAGGCATCGTGGAGAACATGGCCCAGGCCAGCGCCGCCCGTATCGGGTATATCTCTAAGTATATACTTCATATACCGGTGCAGATAGGCTTCATCGGCCAGGTACGAAACCTTGAGATATTCAGGCTTCCGAAATCCGGGGAGGTGCTCCGCACCAGGATCACGGTCCTCCAGGAAGTCTTCGGGATAACTTCTGTTTCGGCAGAAACATTCATAGATGACGAATTGATTGCCAAGGCAATGATAAAAAGCGCGCTGAAAGATGAGTAGAGCAGGATGCATTTCATATGGTATGGTCACTCCGCTGGGGGAGACGGCAGAGGCTGTCTTCAGCTCCATTCTGGAGGGGCGGACCATGCTTTGCCGTCATGACGGCACGTTCGGCTGCAAAGAGCCGTTCGTGGCATCATTGCTTGACAGGGAAAAATACAGGGAGCCAGGCTACAACCTCTTCGAGACTGTCTCGATCGAGGCTGCCAGAAAGGCCATAGAAGCCGCCGGCATCCGTCCTGATTCCGGCAGAGTCGGCTTCGTGCTCTCTTCGATCAAAGGAAACATAGAGGCCATCGGCAGCGAAGATGTCACCCTGGCCCATTCGGCTGTCAGGATAGCGCGGGCGTTCAATAATCCCAACCCTCCGCTGGTAGTCTCCAACGCCTGCATCTCGGGACTGGCGGCGATAGTCCAGGCCCGCAGAATGATTCTTCACGGGGATTACGACCATATAGTCGTCATCGGAACCGAAATCCAGAGCCGGTTCATCGTATCGGGCTTCCAGTCGCTGAAGGCTTTGTCCATGGCCCCGTGCCGTCCGTTCGACGCCGGCAGGGACGGCCTGAATCTGGGAGAGGCGTCCGCGGCCATGGTCATAGGACACGAGGGCGGATGGGAGATCGTCGACGGTGCGGTCCGCAACGATGCGAACCATATTTCCGGGCCGTCCAGGACCGGAGAAGGCAGTTTCAACGCTCTCCGGTATGTCCTCCGGAAGGCTGACGTCAGCGAGCTGGCGTTTGTCAATGTCCATGGGACCGCAACCCTGTACAACGACGAGATGGAATCGTTCGCCCTGGAGAGGGCCGGGCTCCAGAATGTTCCTGTAAATGCTCTCAAAGGGTATTTCGGTCATACGATGGGGGCTGCCGGCATTCTCGAATCGGCACTTTCGATGATGGCCTGCGACAGGGGAGTGATCCTTCCGACAAAGGGCTTCTGCGAGCTGGGAGTCACTCATCCGATCAACGTCAACGCCACTCTTGCCAAGACTTCCGGGACTTCGTTCATCAAGCTGCTGTCAGGTTTCGGCGGAGTCAACGGTGCTGTCCTGTTCAGAAAAGGAGGGCTGGAATGAGACTACTGAAATACATATCGATAGATTCCGGAACGGATCTTACGGCTTTGTACCGTTCGCTCAAGATGGAGTATCCGAAGTTCTTCAAGATGGACATACTCTCCAGGCTTGGACTGCTCGGGGTGGAGATGCTGGTGAAAGATGAGCAGGGGAGGTTCGAACCGAGGAAAGACAGGGCCGTAATCATGTTCAGCAGGTCCGGGTCCCTGGTTAACGACGGAAATTTCCAGAAAACGGTACTAGATTTCCCGAGTCCAGCATTATTTGTGTATACGTTGCCGAATATAGTGACCGGGGAAATCGCGATAAGGAATAAATATGCCGGAGAAACTTCGGCTTATGTGACAGACGGATTCGATGCAGACCGTATATTTGCGACAGTGGAAGAGGCGTTCATGGATGAGGAGACACGGTCTGTCATCTGCGGATGGATAGATTGTCCTTCGGAAAGCGGGTTCGAGGCAGTGATCTGGCTTGTGGACCGGGATGGCGAAGGATTTGACAGTGAAATAATCAAGAAAATATATTATGGAAGAACTGATCAATGAGATTAAACTGAAAGTGATTGAGGCGTTGAACCTTGAAGGAATGACTCCGGAAGATATCGACGACCATGCGCCGCTGTTCGGCGACCAGGGCCTGGGCCTTGATTCTATCGATGTCCTGGAGCTTATAGTGCTTCTGGAGAAGAATTATGGAATCCATATCGCTTCTCCGGCAGATGGAAAGAAAGTCTTCCAGAGTTTCGCCGTAATGGCAAAATACGTTGCTGAAAACAGAAAGAAGTGACAGGCAGGATCGTCATAACAGGAGCCGGCGTAGTAAGCGCTATCGGATCGGACAAGGATAGGACTCTCGAGTCTCTTATCGCATCCCGTTCCGGTATCGGGACTCTGCGTCATCTCAAGACCTCGCTCTCGGATTTCCCGTCCGGGGAATTCGCCCTTTCGGACGCTGAACTTTCTGCGGAACTCGGAATCGGCGAGAAAATCAGCAGGACTTCTCTCCTTGGAATAAAGGCGGTAAGAGAAGCTCTGGCCCAGGCAGGGATAGAGGACGCCTCCGGCATTCCGCTGATCGGCGGGACTACTGTGGGAGGAATGGACCTTAGCGAGAGGATGTTCCCGGAGTACTCTCCGAAACATGACTGCGGCTCTTCTACTGACGATATCGCCCGCTATACCGGCGCGACAGGTTTCAGGACAACTCTTTCGACTGCATGCTCGTCGGCTGCCAATGCCATAATCCTGGGGGCCAATCTGCTCAGGAGCGGGCTATGCACCAGGGTAATTGCCGGAGGAAGCGAATGCCTGACCGACTACCATATGAACGGATTCAACTCTCTGATGATTCTCAGCAGGGAGCTGTGCTCTCCTTTCGACAAGGACCGTACAGGCCTTAATCTGGGAGAGGGCGCAGGTTTCCTGGTGCTTGAGACGGAGGAATCAGCACTTGTGAGAAAGGCAAGACCTGTCGCCGTCTTGTCCGGTTTCGGCAATGCCTGCGATGCTTACCACCAGACAGCTTCTTCCCCTGAAGGAGAGGGAGCTTTTCTGGCAATGGGGAAGGCTCTGACGATGGCAGGATTGCGTCCTTCCGATATCGGATATATCAATGCTCACGGTACCGGAACGCCTAACAACGACGCTTCCGAGAGCCATGCGATAAGGCGGATTTTCGGGGAGAACGTACCTCCCGTGTCTTCAACCAAATGTTTTACCGGCCATACTACAAGCGCTTCGGGGTCGATCGAGGCCGTTTTCTGCATACTTGCCCTGAATCACTCTTTCATTCCTGCACAGACGGGCTGGAAGACCCAGGACCCGGAATGCATCACTCCGTACAGGGGAAAGGGAACGGTAAAGCTTGAGCATGTGATGTGCAATGCCTTCGGCTTCGGAGGAAACGATACTTCGCTTATAATATCAAAATACTGATGGGAAGAAAAGTCTACATAAAGGCGATATGTGAATTCCGGAACGGAGACCCCGAGCCGGATTATAGGAACATATTGTCTCCGATTGCTTCCAGACGTATGGGAAAGATGCTGAAACATGCAATCTGGACGTCCGTGGAGGCTCTTTCCGTTGCCGGCCTGAAGAATGTAGATGCAATCATGACGGCTACGGACCACGGCTGCATACTCAATACGGAACAGTATATGAGCGCCCTTTACGGAGTAAGCGAAGCGGCTTTGAGTCCTACCAGTTTCATGCAGTCCACGCACAATACCGTCAGCTCCATGATAGCCATCCACCTGGGATGCCACGGCTACAATGCGACTTATTCCCATACCGGGGCTTCGCTTGAGAGCGCATTGCTGGATGCATGTCTGCAGATATCCCTCGGGGATATCGATACTGCTCTTGTCGGGAGATTTGACGAGGTGGCTCCGCTGTTCTGCAAAGACGGGGCAGGGGAGAATGTTGCCATAAGTTATGTGCTTTCCGCCGACCCGGAAGGCGCTATAAGAGAATTAACAATGCCAGAGTTATGTATAAACTGATTCCGCTTTCGCTGCTGCAGAGCCTGTTTCTCTGCGGCGGCCAGATTCTGTTCAAGCTGGGGCTCAATGCCTCGGGACCGTTCAGCTGGTCCTGGGGTTTCTTCAAGGCTCAGCTGACGAACTGGTGGTATCTCGGATGCGGCCTTTCGTTTGCCGCGGCGACTGTGTTGTGGGCCTATATACTTAGGAATTTCCCGTTCAGCATAGCTTATCCGCTTTCGTGCCTGAGTTACGTGCTCGGTGTTTTCGCCGCTATAATGATCTTTAAGGAAACCGTATCCTGGACCCAGTGGATCGGAGTATTCCTGGTAGTGTCGGGTTGTATATTGATTGCAAAATGAGAAAGCTCCTTATCTTGATATTCCTCTCCATCGGTCTTGCCTCAGCCGCGCAGGACAACCTTAGCGTCTCCAGACTGATGGAAGCCAATTCCTTCAATACAGTAAAAGCGGTATATGTCCAGACCCGCCACTCGGCCCTGATGACGGAGGATCTGGTCAGTACCGGAATCCTCTACCTTTCGTCTCCGGACAAGGTCCGCTGGGAGACCCTCTCTCCTTATCAGGACGTAAAGATAGTGCGTGGTGACGCAAAAAGGAGAAGAGGCTTCAGAATACCTAAGGAGAAGGATTTTTCCATTACTCCGGTCGAGGGAAAGAAAGACCAGTTCCTGCTTAGGCCTCTCACCAGGGATATGAAGAATCTTTTCGACTCCGTACTTGTCACGGTCGATCCTGCGACATACAGGATAGTTTCCGCCAGAATCAACACATCGGAGGAAGACTGGACTGAACTCGTATTCAGCGCCGTCACAATCGACGAGCCTCTGGATGAATCCTTATTCAAGAGATAGATATGCTTCAGGGAGATTTATATGAAATAGTTTCCGTATCATGCGGTGAAGGACAGGTCTACAAAATCGAATTCCTGCCCGGAAGCCGTATATACAAAGCGCATTTCCCGGGCTTTCCCATAACTCCCGGAGCCTGCCTCCTGCAGATCGCCATCGAACTGGCGGAGAGGACTGTAGGCAAGGGGATCATGAAAACGGCGAAGAATGTACGATTCCTCGCCCCTGTCATTCCCGCGGAAGGGAAGACAGCCGATTTTACCGTCGTCCCGGAAGGGGGCGTTATTTCAGTGACGGTCTCCGACGAGGCTGTCACCTATGCCAAAATAAGTTTTACGCTTGAGTAATGACCTTCATATATGCATTCTGATTCCCGCATTCAACAATGGCGGGACGGTCGGCGCTGTAGTGGAAAGGGCTCTGGCTACCGGTCTGCCTGTGATCGTGGTAAACGACGGCAGCACCGACGGTACGGCGGAAATCCTTTCCCGCCTGCCTGTGACTGTCGTCTCATACGGAAAGAACAGGGGAAAGGGGCATGCGCTCAAGACCGGGTTCCGGAAAGCGACCGGGCTGGGATATGATTATGCCGTGACTGTCGATGCAGACGGGCAGCATTTCCCAGAAGACATTCCGACCCTTCTGGACCATGCGGAAAAGGATAGGCTGGTCGTGGGAAGCCGGAATCTGAACGCTGAAGGAATGCCTTCAGGCAATACTTTCGCCAACAGATTCTCGAATTTCTGGTTTACTCTGCAGACCGGCGAAAGGGTCCCGGATACCCAGAGCGGTTTCCGCATCTATTCTCTCGGGACATTGCCTCCTCTATGGATGGTCCCGTCCAGATATGAGGCCGAATTGCTGCTGCTGGTGCTGTCTGCATGGAAAGGAGTGCGTATAGACTCCGTGCCGATAAGGATATGCTATCCTGAAGACAGGGTGTCGCATTTCCGCCCATACGCCGATTTCGCAAGGATCAGCGTGCTCAACGTCATCCTGTGTCTGCTGGCCGTGGTCTATGGATATCCGCGCCTGCTGATACGCAAGATTGTAAAGCGATGAAAAGACTGATACTGGACATACACGACTATCTTTCCTCCCGTAAGAGTCTTGCGGCGGCGCTGGTTGTGGCGCTGCTGGCGCTCTGCGTGATCTCGGCGCTCAGGATGGAATATGATGAAGACATCTCGTCATTCCTGCCTCAGAATGAGCAGAGCCGCATGTACTCGGAAGTCTATTCCAGACTTGGAACGCAGGATATGCTGACAGTGTTCTTCGAAGGAGAGTCAAGGGATGACGTCGCCGATGCCATGTACGCCTTCCGGGACATCTGGGCAGAGACCGATACGACGGGAATCGTCGAAGACATAAGCTTGAGCGGGGAAGATGTCGGAGTCGGCGAAGTCTTCGGTTTCGTCCGCTCCAACTGGCCATATTTCCTGAATGAAGCCGATTATGAGCGTATGGATTCGCTTCTGTCGGAGCCCGGTTATATTGCCGGAGCCATGGCCGGGAACCGCGCGTCGCAGTATTCTTTCTCGTCGAAGATCGAGTCGGAGTATATGCGCTCGGATCCTCTGAAGCTGTTCTCTCCTGTCCTGCTGAGGCTGAGGGAAATGGCCCCGGAGAGCGGATTCAGCACTGAAGACGGACTCATATTCACGGAAGACGGGCTGGGCGTCGTCTTTTTCCGTTCGCCGTTCGGGGCTTCGGAATCCGACCGTAATGCCGGTCTGGTGGAGATTCTGGATGAGGTCAAGGCTAAGGTCATGGACCTTTATCCCGAGGTCTCCGTATTCTCGACCGGAGGACCTGAAGTCGCCGTGGAGAATGCGTCCAGAATCAAGAAGGACAGTATCCTTGCCCTGCTGGTGGCCGGAATCCTCATATCCCTGGTACTTTGGTTCAGCTACCGGAGACTCAGCGATATCTTGTGGATTCTCGCATCTATCGCCGCCGGAGCGGTAATGGCAATCGGAATCATCGCAGCTTTCAAGAGCAGCATCTCGATAATCATTCTCGGCATCGGCTGCATGATCATCGGAATCGCCGTCAATTATCCGCTGCATTATATAGACCATCTGAAGTACCAGCCGGACAGGCGCAAGGCTCTCTCGGAGCAGGTCAATCCGCTGCTGGTCGGAAACATAACTACTGTAGGCGCATTCCTGTCCCTGATGCTGATGAAGGCTGATGCCCTCAAGGATTTCGGCTTCGTCGGGGCCATGATGCTTGTCGGGACCATTCTTTTCGTACTGTTCTTCCTGCCTGTATTCGTGTCCGGGACAACGGAACGCAGGGGGACTATAAAACTCGATTTCGACAGGAACATCAACCTCTCCCGGAAGTGGCGCTGCGCCGTGTTCTGCGTTTTTGTCGCCGTAAGCTGCGTATTCTTCTTCATGGGCAGAAAAGTCGGTTTCGATACCGACATGCATAATATCAATTACATGACGGAAGACCAGCGCAGGGGATTCGCAATAATGGAAGGCAATTCTGGAAGCGCCGGCGAGTCGATATATGTGGTAGCCTCGGGAAATGATGCCGAGTCTGCCCTTCAGGCCTGCGAGGCTATCGGTCTGGACGGGGCGAGGAGCATTGCCACGTTCGTGCCGTCGATGTCTGCCCAGAAAGAGAAACTCCGTATGTGGAGAGAATTCTGGGGCCGGCATGGGGATGTGCTCGAGGAGATGGACAAGGCCGCCGGGAAAGAAGGATTCGCAGGCACGGCCTTCAATCCGTTCCGGGAGACTGTGCTAAGAGATTGGAATGTGCAGCCTGCCGGGTATTTCGACGTCCTGCTGAAGTCTGTCGGCAGAAGCATGTACCTCGACGACGGGAATGATGTCAAGATCGTAAGTTATCTGGACGCGACTGATGTGGAGGACTGCAAGGACAGGCTCAGAGCCGGCCTTCCTGAGGGGGCCTTCTGCTTCAGCAGTTCCGATCTCTCATATTCTTTCCAGGAGCAGCTTTCAGGAGATTTCGACCGTATAGGGCTTATATGCAGCCTTATCGTATTCGTATTCCTGTGGCTGTCTTTCGGTTCCCTGGGACTGACGCTGATTTCCTTCCTGCCGCTCGCCGTGGGCTGGATATGGATTCTGGGTACCATGAATCTTTTCGGCTGGCAGTTCAATGTGGTCAATGTCATCCTGGCGTCATTCATTTTCGGCCAGGGGGACGACTATACCATATTCATGACCGAGGGCCTTATGCATGAATACGCGACCGGAAAGAAGATTCTGCACTCATTCAAGAATGCCGTGGCTCTCTCGGCCCTGATCATGTTCATAGGCATAGGCGCTCTGATCGTGGCGAAGCATCCTGCGATGAAATCTCTGGCTGAGCTGACTATCGCCGGTATGGTCATAGTCGTGATGATGGCATATTACCTCCCGCCTCTGCTTTTCAGATTCTTTACCGGAAGGAAAAGCGGACTGCCGCTTACCATTTCCAATATCCTGGCTACTGTATATATCTTCGCCGTGTTCCTTGTCGCGATGCTGGTGCTTTCAGTCTGGACTTTCTTCCATTTCCTCCGCGGAGATTCCGAAGCCAGGAAAGAAAAGTACCACAGAGTCCTGCAGAAGACGGCCCAGCTTGCGCTCAGATTCCTTCCGGGATGCCATTATTCAGTCGACAACAGCGTCGGAGAAGACTTCTCCAGACCGGCCATATATGTATGCAACCATCAGTCTCATTTCGATGTACTGGCCCTTCTCGCCCTGAATCCTAAGCTGGCGATGATAACTAACGACTGGGTATGGAAAAGCCCGTTCTACGGTTATCTTCTCCACAAGGCGGATTGCCTGCCTTCGTCCGACGGACTGGAAGCCAATCTGGAGAGGATGCGCGAACTTATAGGAAAGGGCTATTCGATAGGAATCTTCCCTGAGGGCACCAGAAGCGAGACGTGCGATATCCAGCGCTTCCATCGCGGAGCCTTTCTTGCCGCGAGGGAACTTCAGGCCGACATACTGCCTCTGTATATCCATGGTTTCGGATATGCGTTGAGGAAAAAGGATTTCATATTGAGGAAGGCGGATATCAGCCTTAAAGTCGGCAAGAGAATAGACTGGAAGCAGGTGGGGGACAATCTTATGGCTTTCACTCGCAATATGCGCCATTCTTTCTGCGAGGAATATTCGACTATACGCCGTGAGAAAGAAACTGCCTCCTATAACGCCGAGTATGTAAAATATCAGTATCTTTACAAAGGAAACGAGGCTATGAGGGAGAGCCGGCAGGTGCTGAGGACAAAGATAGGGGAAATTGACGGGATTCATGAAAAGCAGGTAGTCGTCAAGCGTTCCGGTTACGGTGCCTATGCGCTTCTGCTCGCTTTGACCCATCCTGAAACGGAAGTTATTGCTTATGAGGCTGACGAGGACAAGTTCCTGACTGCCAGCAGATGCGTCGGAGTGCCTTCCAATCTGCATCATGTCAATGGGGAGGCTCCGGCTGAAGCCGAAGGAAAAGTGATCGAGTTATGAACAGACTGATTATAGTCATATCGCTGCTGCTTTCTGTGCAGACATCCGCCCAGATAAGAATCTGGGACGGGACGTCGCATAAGGAGGAGGACGTGGTATTGAATGAGTATAAGACTGCCGGCCAGGCGAAAGGGTCCATCATAATCTGCCCCGGGGGCAGCTATTTCTGGCACGACATGAAGGGCGAGGGCAGCAAGGTGGCCGAATGGCTGTCTTCGGAGGGATACAACGCCTACGTCCTGAAATACAGGGTTGCCGGTACGTTTGATTTCATTACGCGGTTCCGCAGAGTCGCACGGGGATCACGCTTTCCCGACATGATATGCGACCTCCAGAGATCGATCCAGGTCATAAGGGACAGGAACGGGGACCAGTATATCGGAGTCATGGGCTTTTCTGCCGGCGGCCATCTGGCCTTGATGTCGGCCGCGTTCGGGGAAACCGATTATGTCACCGGATGCGGAGTGGATTCCGGCAGCATGTCGCTGAAACCGGATTTCATCGCGGCTATCTATCCTGTCGTCACGATGTCCAACAACAATTATGTGCATAAGCGCTCCCGTCGCGGGCTTCTCGGAGAAGACGCCGCCGGGAACCAGGCGCTTCAGGATTCGCTGTCGATGGAAAAACACGTAACTCCCGCGATGCCTCCGGTGTTCCTGCTCAATTGTGAAGATGACCCTACTGTAGACTGGCATAACAGTGTAATCCTTGATTCCGCCTTGACGGCAGAAAGGGTCCCGCATAAATATCTCCGGTTCAAGTCCGGGGGACATGGGTTCGGCGCAGACAGGAAAAAGTATACTGCCGAGACCGGTGGGTGGCAAAAGGAATTTATCAAATGGTTAAACGATTATGGATATTGAGTTCAAGTCTCCTGAAGAGATAAAGAAGTTTCAGGAGCAGTTGTTGAGAGGTGCACTGGATTATCTTGCGACGCACTCCAGATATTATCAGCGAGTGTTCAAGGACAACGGCATAGATGTCTCCGAGATTAATACGATTGAAGACCTGCAGAAGATTCCTTTTACGGAAAAGAAGGACCTGCAGCTGTTCAACGAAGATTTCCTCTGCTGTCCTAAGGCTGACATAGTGGATTACGTGACCACTTCCGGCACGCTCGGGGACCCGGTTACGTTCGGATGCACCGAGAAGGACCTCCAGCGTCTTGCCTACAACGAGAAGAAATCGTTTGCCTGCGCCGGCGTAAAGCATGGCGACATCGTCCAGCTCATGACGACCATGGACAAGAGATTCATGGCCGGACTTGCATATTTCCTCGGAATCCGCGAACTCGGAGCCAGCATAATCAGGGTAGGCAACGGTATCCCGGAACTCCAGTGGGACACGATCCGCCGGCTGAAACCGGATACGATCATGTGCGTCCCTTCTTTCATCCTCAAGCTTGTCCAGTATGCCGAGGAACATGGAATCGACTACCGGAATTCTTCCATCAAGAGGATCATCGGCATCGGCGAGGGCCTGAGAGAGCAGGATTTCAGCCTGAATCTTCTCGGTCGCCGTATCAAGGAAAAATGGGACGTCGACCTGTTCGCGACCTATTCGTCGACCGAAATGGGGGCGACCTTCTCCGAATGCGAATACGGCTGCGGAGGCCATGTGCATCCTGAACTGATCATCGTCGAGATCATCGGAGAGGACAACCTCCCGGTTCCTGACGGCCAGGCCGGAGAGATCGTGGTGACCACTCTCGGGGTCGAAGGAATGCCTCTCCTGCGGTTCCGTACAGGCGACATCGCAGCCAAGATAGTGGACAAGTGCAAGTGCGGACGATATTCTTACCGTCTGACCCCGCTTGTCGGCAGGAAGAACAATATGATCAAACTCAAGGGCACTACGCTTTACCCGCCTGCAGTCAATGACGTCCTCGACAATACCGATTATGTGGAGAACTATGTCGTCGAAGTCCGGGACAGCGATGCCGGAACAGATGAAGTAATCGTCAAGATCGGCCTCAAGAGCACTCCGGCCTTTGACCCGATAAAGGATCTGAAAGACCGTTTCCGCTCCAGGATAAGGGTGGCTCCGATAATCGAGATCCTTCCTGTCAAGGATGTCGCCGCCATCAATTTCCCAGCTAAATCCAGAAAACCTGTCAAATTCATCGATAACAGAAAAAAGAATGTTTGACGATATAAGACCATATAACGACATCGAGATCCCTGCCGCGATGCGCCGTATAACTGCAGATCCGCAGTTTGCCTCGATATGCCGCTACGTTTTCCCTGACACGCCTTTCAGCGAAGTCGAAGACATGATGCTCCGGTGCCGGAATATCTACGAATTCCAGCATGTGTTCATGTATCCTGTAATGAAGTTCATCGAAAAGTCTTCTACCCACGGTCTTTCTTATTCGGGATTCGGGAATCTCGACAAGAATCAGGGCTATCTTTTCGTCTCCAACCACAGGGATATCGTCCTGGATGCAGCCTTCCTTCAGGTGCTTCTGGACAAGGAGGACATGGAGACTGCGGAGATATCTTTCGGAGCCAACCTGATGATCAGCCCGATGATAGTCGATCTCGGAAAGGCAAACAAGATGTACAAGGTGGAGAGGCCGGATACCGTATCCAGTCCGCGGGAATTCTTCTACAAGTCCCAGTATCTTTCGGAATACATACGTCACGTCGTCACTGAAAACAACAGTTCCATCTGGATCGCGCAGCGGAACGGACGGACAAAAGACGGCAAGGATTCCACCGATTCCGGAATAGTCAGGATGTTCTCGATGAGCGGGAAAGGCGATCCCGTCGCCGATATGGCTGCCCTGCATATCGCTCCTATGGCCATATCATACGAGTGGGAACCATGCGACATGCTCAAGGCCAGGGAACTGTATGCAAGGGAAGTGTCTGGGGAATACCGCAAGGCTCCGGGGGAGGATCTCAACAGCATCATTACCGGAATCAGCCAGCAGAAAGGCCGGATATTCATCAGTATCTGCAAGCCTGTCACGTCAGCGGACCTGGCTCCTTTCGCAGGTATGCGCAGCAACCATCTCAATCAGGAAGTCGCACGCATGATTACTGAACGTATCAACAAGGCTTACCATCTTTTCCCGAACAATTATATCGCGGCCGACCTGCTCCGCGGAGAGGAAAGGTTCCGGAATGAATATTCTGATTCCGAGCGTGATATCTTTGTCAGACATATAGAGGCTGCCGATAATGAGAGAATGCGGGAGATTCTGCTGGGGATATATGCGAACCCTGTTTTTGAAAGATGATTTTGCTTTTTTTACAGAATTGGACTATCTTGTGGAGAAATTCCACATATAAGGTTTTTTTATAAATTTATCAGTTATGAAACGTATAGCTAGTATTATCAGTATCCAGTTACTGATAGCAGTGGCAGCAATGCTGTTATGTTCTATTGATGCAAATGCGCAGTATGCCCAGCCGGCCCCGCAGGCCCTGGAAATCCATTCGGGCAGACTGACTGCAGAAGGTGGTCGTACTCTTTCTGACAATGAAGTACGTCTCCTTGTCGGAGATGAAATCTTCCAGAAGACGTATGTAGGCGCAAGACGGCAGTACAATGCCGGTATCGCTCTTCTTTCCGGTGGTCTTGCCGGAGTCGGTGCCGGAATCGCCTTAATGGTGACTGCGGACAATTCCGGAGTCAGAAGTGACAATTATTATGATGAAAGCGATGGTCGTGCGGCTTTAGGTGCTTTGCTTATGATAGCCGGAGGTGCTTGTATCGATGTCGGTGTTCCATTCCTGATAATCGGTAAGAGAAGACTCAGCTGGATCGCCGAGGACTATAATATGAAAAACAGCCCGGCCTACTCTTTCAATATCGAAGGAACGTCCAACGGTGTCGGTCTTGTAATAAGATTCTAATATAGATGCAGATCAAACGTGTCGTCATAACCGGCATGGGAATATATTCCTGTCTCGGTCAGACGCTTGAAGAAGTACAAGACGCCTTAT